>Ga0206681_10000174_pt1 | contig 40143 bp, 34 predicted proteins | sample M150012015metaG_FD_161048 | JGI IMG/M metagenome (GOLD analysis project Ga0206681, IMG submission 161048) | Ammonia-oxidizing marine archaeal communities from Monterey Bay, California, United States - M1 500m 12015 | ecosystem: Environmental > Aquatic > Marine > Intertidal zone | place: USA... | reverse complement strand
ATCTTTATTCGGCACGTTGGAGAACATTATTGAATTGACTTTATAGAACTTTTTAAATACACAATCGCGAAAAAACTTTTACTCTATTTACTACTATTTGCCTCTTTTATTTTAAATGCAAAAACGTTGACCGTTGGAAGAAATATATGAGCATCTTGAATCGATAATATTGCCAGCAAAACAAATCACGCAAGCACACTATTCAAGTATATTTATCAGGACTTATTAACTATTGCAACTAACTATAAATGAGAGGAATAACATGCCTTAGCACATGCAAAACAACAATGCTGGAAATGAAATAATACCACTCTATTTGTAGCTATATAATTGTCTTTGAAATAAAATTATTCAACCTTTGAGTATTAATTTAGAGCAAAGTGCTCATGGAGCGAATCGAAATAAACTCAAAACATTGAAAATCACTTACCTATTCTTACTATTATTTTGCTCAACTATCGTTAATGCTCAAGGTGCTTTTATTGACGCTAACAATGTAAAAGCCTGGATCAATCCAAGCGCTGCTCTTTTCCACAACCCTAACACTTTTGGGCCAGGCTATGAATACCCTATTAACTCCAACAAGCACACCATGTTCATCTCATCTCCATGGATAGCAGCCATAGACTCTAGCGGGTGGCTGCTTGTAGCGGCCGAACAGTACGGTTTTGGAAATCAAGATTTTCAAAGCGGACCGGTTATGGACAGTATCCACTACCCTTTGGAAGTTCCCAATTGGGAAAAGGTTTGGAAAGTGCGCAGAGCAGACATAGAAGCATTCAAGGATTGGTTCAATAACCCGAGTGGTTTTCCTAGCTACACTATACACAACAGCATACTGGAGTGGCCAGCACATGGAGACATTTCTAAGGGACAAAACTTTAACCTAGCCCCTTTTTTTGACAATAACGGCGATGGATTTTACAATCCTCTGGATGGAGACTACCCTTTAATCAAATGCGACCAGGGATTATGGTGGGTATTTAACGACGACTTAGTGCTTTTCCCTGGCGGAAACTTAAAAATTGAAATTCAAGCTATGGCCCACGAATGTGGATGCACTCAAGACACAGCACTTCGAAATACGGTATTCATCGATTATAAAATAATTAATCGCTCCTCTAAAACTTGGTACGATGCATATTTCGGTCAATGGACAGATGGGGACATCGGTTGCTCAGAAGATGACTACATTGGCTCTGATCCATTCAGAAGCTGCTACTACTTCTACAATGCAGACTCCTTAGACAATAATGGTTGTGGCGGATCAACAGCATATTATGCTAATCATCCAGCCCAAGGCGTGGTGATGCTGGCAGGCCCGCACCAAGACACCGACGGAACAGACAACCCAATTGACACTGCAAACAATGGATCCTATACTGGAACCGGTTACGGCGATGGAATTATAGACAATGAGCGACTTGGAATGGCCCATGGAATGTATATGAACAGGTCGGGGACCGGACTTGGGGCATGGAATGCGGATCCAAACTTTGGAATTGACTACTACAATTACCTTCGCGGCGTATGGCTAGATGGCACTCGACTAGTATATGGAGGAACAGGTCATACAAGTGATCCTGGAGCATCCTCATTTGAAACCACATTCTCATTTCCAGGGACATCAGACACAACCATTTTCTGGGGAACCGACGGAATTCCAGTTAGCGAATGGAGTGAAGAATCAGAAGGAAACCCTCTAGGAGACAGAAGGTTTGTAGGATCAATGGGGCCATTCACAATGATTCCAGGCCAAGAAGAAGAAATAAACCTAGCCTTTGTTTCGGCAATAGATTCATCAGGAGCGCAAAATTCTGTAGGCTTATTATTAAATAGAGTTGATGAAATTATTTCAAGATTTAATAACGATTCAATCGACTGCTTTAGCCCCGTAACATCGGTTCCAACATACAAAAAGAACTGGTTCGAATTCAGCACCTACCCAAACCCAAACAACGGCAAATTTAAAATTGAGTTCACCAGAACAACTCCTAATCTTCAAATTGAAATTTTTGATATCAACGGGAGGAGAATTTTCACACAATACATGGTTACCATGCTTAACTCCATAGATCTGAAAGATTCCCCAAGTGGAGTCTACCTGGTTAAAATTAGCGATGAGAAGCAAACTGATTCGAGACGAATTGTTGTAGACAGATAAGTAAGATCAACACCCTTTCATTAAACGTCCTTCATATCTACTTATTTAAATAATATCTGATTATCTTTTCATTGGAACTGGAAATGTAATTGCTATAATAAATTGATTTATCAATAACGGTTCTACAACAAAAGCTAAGCTGCATTAAAACGCAGTTTAGCCAAAACGTCAGCAAACATTGAATGATGAAAATCAATCGGAAGCTTAACAGGATCATTCAACGATTTCTATTAACACTTGCAGGAATTGCTTTTTTCCATTCCTTCAGCTATGGCCAGGATCTATTTTTTCAAAATTTCACAACAAAAAATGGTCTGCCAAGTGTTCAGGTATATAATATGTATCAGGACATTAATGGCAACCTGTGGTTAGCTACAGATAGAGGAATTTGCAGATACAATGGGTACGATTTTGAATCCTTTGGGATGGAAGATGGCCTAACAAGCAACACTATTTTCAAATTCTATCCTCAAGACAATGGCGACATCTGGTGCTCCACGATGAATAATCGATTTTTCATTTTCAATCCCAATGATTATGTTTTCCATGCATACCAGTATAATGATACATTGGTCAAGTATGCCAAAGATGCCACCAGCGACGATCTATTTATCGATCAAAATGGATCTGTCCACGTAGCCTTCATAAATACAGTTAGTGTTCTTTCCATTGATACACAGGGGAACATTATGCATTCGGATTATTTGGATGATGATAATATCAGTATCGTTATGGAAAATTTACCCGGAGGTAAAACATTCACTTTTCTTAAGGCTGAGGACCAGATTGATCCAATTAACAGAGATGTTATTTCACAAACAAAGATCAGAACAGATCACACAACCTATCACAAATCCGCACACAGAGAAAATAGCACTTTACTATCTGACATCAAACAGGTTTACTTTTTTCAGAACGGAAAACTAGCTCATATAATTAATAACGGAAGGCAACCAATCGGAGTAGGATTTTTCGATGACCAACACATATGGATCAGCACAGTGTACGGGGGCATTTCAATATATGACATGAACGGAAAGCTCATCAATAATTATCTCGATGGAAAGTCAGTGAGCTGGATCATTAAAGACCACGAGGGCGGATACTGGATGTCTACATTGTCCTCTGGAGTTTTTTACACAAAAAATTTACTTTTTAAACATATCCTTTTGGATTCAAATCCATTAACAAACTGCCTGACATTTGATAGTTTGGGCAGGTTGATCGTAGCCCTGTATAATGGAAACGTCTATCGACTTGACAGCAATAAAGTACCTCGACTTATTCGTCAATCGAATATCAAGAAGCCATCGTTAATTCAATATTACACTTCACTTAATACTACACTTAGTTATTTTGACGAAATGACTATGATCGAGAACCAAGAGTCTCAACTATTTGATTATGTATACATCTGTAAATTCTCTGATGAAAGCAACAGTACTCCATTATTTACCGGGACAAAAATGTTTTATTCCTTCGAAGACAATCAATTAAACAGATATCCCTTTAATCAACGAATTTATGATGTTTGTCCTGCGGAAAGAGGGGTGTTATTAGGTACCATGAATGGAGTATATCATTATGACACCACGCTACGAACAGCCGTTAAATTACAACCTGAGCTGCTCGACTACAGAATTACGGATATTGATCGTTTTCAACAAAACCTTGTACTTGTTGCCACACATAGCAATGGGGTGGTAATTTTAAAAGGCGACAGTGCCTGGTCCATTAAAAAAGAAAACGGATTGTGTAGCAATTTGATCAACGAAGTATATGTTCAAAACGACTCCATTTTCTGGACATGCACGAACGCAGGCCTTAATAGGATAAAGCTAACTCCTAACAGTGAATTTCTGATTAATTCCATCACTATGTCTGATGGGCTGCAGGATAATGACGTAATAGATATTGAAATCATTGATAGCACTGTATGGGTAGGAACTCGCTCAGGGTTAAGCTATTTTCCATTAAGCTTATTTAAGTCAAACACAACTGGCACCACGTATTATTTAAAAATCATGAATCTCCGAATCAACGGAGAATTGAACGAGGACCTTACCAACCTGAGTTATCTGCAAAACAGACTGGAAATTGAATTTCAGGCCATTTCCTTTAAAGCAAATGCTCACATTGAATACCGTTATAAAATGAACGGTCTGGAAAAAGAGTGGACCCGTACCGGATCCAGAAGCATTATTTATGAATCATTGCCCCCCGGCGACTACAACTTTGAATTACAAGTTGGATTGAACGATGAATGGAAACAAGCCATTGAACCCCTTAAAATTATTATAAACCCTCCTTTTTACGACCTGCTGTGGTTCCGGATCCTGGTTGGAATTTTTCTAATCGCCCTGGTGTATCTATTTTTCAAGATCCGAATTCTTAGCTACAACAAGGACATTACAAGAGAAATACTTCGTCAATTGCTAAAACGATTAAAGAGAAAGTCGCATTACATTGTAATTCGAGATCAGGGGCGCGATATCAAAATTCGGTCAGGTTCCATTCTTTTCGTAAAGGCTTCGGGTAACTACATCGAAATTCATGCAGATAACGGCACCCACGTTACGCGAGAAAAGATTTCAAATTTTACACAATTAGTACCCGACCCCCTTGAGTATTTACGCATCCATAGATCTTATATTATTAGGATCGACAAGGTCCAGGCAAAGGGCGTCAAAACCGTTACCGTAAATGGCACAAGAATAGATGTGGGTCACACCTACCTCAAAGTTTTGGCAAACATTCAATTCTAGATCCTTTTAGTTCGTCACTATTTCATATGAAGTTCGTCACAAAGATCCCTTTTTGTGAGTATTCTGCTTGTTTCCAACGTTAATTTTGGAAGAATCATTTATCTATTAACTAAAACCAAACAAGATGAAAAACGCACTTTTATTATTTGCATTTGCAGTATTAATATATGGAACATGCTCCGCTCAGCCACCGGGTAATGGCAGTCTAAGTAATCCATGGGACGAGAAACACGTGAATGAGCTTTACGTAAACGATCTCTTACGGATTACCGTTCCGGGAGCAGTATTAAGCGGTGGCTCGACGCCACCAGTTACTTTCAATCCTTTCCAGATAAGAAAAGAATTTGTTAACCCTATAAGCGGTGCATTCGCTTACAAAGATTATATGGTTGTAAAGGATAATGGCAATATAGGTATGGGCATCTCTGATCCTGAAAGCAAACTCCATGTACATCAAGGGCAGATCAAGCTTACGGGAAATAACTCCTACGGGGGCCCTATGGTCCTATTTGGAGGGAGCCCAACATCCGCTCCATATGGCCAATGGGGTATTGAATATGTGCCAGCATCAAACGGCAGCCCCGGGTTGAACTTCTGGAAACCGGGAGGGAGCACCAATTCCGGAAATCATTTTTTGTTTCTTTCTGATAATGGCAAAGTGAGCATAGGTCTGGACCCCAATCTTCCAACTACTTTAAATGGAAACTACAAGCTTTATGTTGCTAAAGGTATCATGACAGAAAAGATCAAAGTTGCCTTAGAAAGCACAGCGAGCTGGGCTGATTATGTGTTTGAGGCCGATTACAACCTAATGACTTTGAACGAAGTGGAAAGCTTCATTTCTGAACATGGTCACCTTCCTAATGTGCCGAGTGCAGAAGAAGTTGTTAAAGAAGGCATTGATATGGCTGAAATGGATGCAAATCTTTTGGAGAAGATCGAAGAGCTGACCCTATACATGATCGAGCAGAGTAAAAAGCTGGATGCCCAGGAAAAGAAGATTGCTGAATTACAGGTTCAACTTAAAAACCAATAGATCATGAGGTTATCAAAACATAATTTATTCAGTCTGGCACTTACATGCTGTTTTTTGATGGCTGCATTTGCCTCCTTTGGCCAAAATTTCATCAATAATGGTGGATTTGAATCCCCAGATGCTACCACCTCTTACCCCAGTAATGGCAACACATATGATAATACAACGGATTTTTTGGGCGATTGGAGACGGTCAAATAATAATGACCAAGATGCAAACAGCCCTCATTCTCCAGATTGGAGGTATATTTCTACTTCACTTTGGTGGGGAAGACAGTTTAATTTTGATGTAGATTATAGCGGCCCTCCATGGCCTCAAACTTACTTTAATCCTGCATCAGGAAATGGAATGCTTGGAATGGCACCTGCCGAATTAATTCAGCAGAAGTTTGATGTTGGTGCTATTCAGTCTGCATTACAGAGCGGTATTGTTAATCCAAGCCTTAAGATTAGGTTTAAAATTAGAATTCCGAATAAATTCAAACCTCAAACATCTACAAAGTTAAGTCTCTTACTTTCTAAGAATAAATTGAAATATAAGTCAGATAATCAAGATTATCCGTGTGATGAAAATGATAATTACAGGAAAATTGGCAATTCTAATTTCTCCGAACTATTGACCATCGATAACCTTACAAGTAATTTCCCTCCAGGGGAATGGCATCAAGTTGAATATCCAATTACTTTGCCATCTAACTACGACGTGAATGATTGGATTGGAATAGACTTGAGGTCATTTACTGCAGGCAGCGGCCTGATTTGTGACACTGATGAGTACATATATCTGGACGATATAGAGTTAACACTTGGCTGCGAAGACGGATGTAGCTCAACTGATGGAAGTCACGCAGTGAATGTTACCAGCAATGTTATCCATAACAGCAGTACAGTTGTAATTGATAACCTCGACAATATTACTGATTTATCTTTTGTTGTCTTTATGACAAATGGTCAAATTGTCTATCAAAACGACATTAGCTGTCCTAATGGTATAGATCATGAAGTCAGATGGGATGGAAAGTCGATCGGAGGAGCAGATGTATCCAATGCCATCTATGAGTATATAATACAGGCTACAAACGAATGCTATACAACCGAATGGATAGGATCTATCTTAAAAACTGATGATTACACGGGAACGAATCTTAGTAATTTTGACGAACCTTGCCAAAATGGCGGAAATCCTACTCCGGAACCCTGTTGCTATGTTGATTTCTACATAGATGATGAAGTACTGATCGGGCCTCCATACTCAAAATACATCATTCAAGAAAATATTTGGGCATGTACACGAACACCTGATTTTTCTGATGAAGTCAGGATAGAGAATGGGGCTGATGTATTATTTAGAGCAGGTAAACAAATTACCCTTGCAGAAGGCTTTAATACAAAAGATGGGGCTGTATTTTTAGCTGAAATATTACCGGATCATTGTGAAAGGCCCAAAAATGGAGAAGGAACGACGGGCAATTCATCGCATGGGTCAGGCGAGTCTCCTGAGAAAAGCGAAAAAACGGATCCAGTTGCTAAACCTAATCTGGTTAGTGCTTACCCAAATCCTACGAATGGAAGTATTCACATTGAATCAAAATTTGGAATTGACGGCATTGTACTCATAGAGATTCATGATATACTGGGAAATAGCATTTATTCTAAACAGAAAACTGGTTTTCAGCGACTTCAAATTGACCTTTCCGATCAACGATCGGGAATCTATTTTGTAAACATCATCAGTGATAATGAAAAGTTCTCTCTGAAATTGATCAAGCAGTAGGTTCAAGCATACCATTCAGGCCTAAGAGATCGTCTAAAAAGTAAAGACAACGTCTAGCAAATGGCCATGAATCTATCGTTTGAAACAAAAAAGTTGATAATAATTAATTACGAACCTAAAACAACATAACCATGAAAAAGCCACATCTAATAATTGCACTCACAGTCTTGTTATATGGAACTAGTGCAGCACAGAATAGCAACCACCCCGGCAACTTGCCTGCTTCGCCGGGTGGCATTTCCATTTTTGAAGCAGCTCCAGAACAAAATTCAAGCGTATGGGGTAGTGTTGAAAATTTAGAAGCTTTAAAAAGCTCAGAAGAATATTTGACTGTTAGCAGTCAATTGAATCTCTCAGCAAAGCAAATATTACCCAGCTCTAAAAATTCGTCATTACTGAAAGTATATGAGTTCGCTTGCGATTGCAATGAAGAAGACCTGTACAGAGCCCTGCTGAAAATTTCAGGAATTAAGGGACTCGAATACGGGCCAAAATATGATCCCCTTGTATTGCCGGATGATTATAATCTGACATTTTCAAACATGTGGTCTTTGGACCTGATCAATGCCGAGCAAGCCTGGAGTATAACGCAGGGTGATTGCAATGTAGGTGTTGCTGTTTCAGATCAGAATTACTACCCGAACCATCCGGAACTGGTGGGGAAGATCACCTACTATGACCCAACGAATACTGCACCGCGATATCACGGTACGGCTGTAGCTACAGTTGTTGCTGCAAATACGAACAATGGGATCGGATTCAGCAGCATTGGTTACGACCTTAAAGTGGCACTGTACAGGATGGGCTATAACGATATCCTGGCTGCAAGCTATGCCGGAGCAAAAGTTATCAATATAAGCTGGGCCTCCGGATGTTCCTATAGCTCATATGTTCAGAGTGTCATAGATGAAGTTTATGATAACGGCACCTTTATAGTAGCTGCTGCCGGAAATGGTGGCACTTGCGGCGGAGCTGCTAATTTGGTTTATCCTGCCGCTTGCGACAATGTATTTGCCGTAACGAGTATTGGTCCTAGTGATAATCATGAACGAACCATAGGAAGCCCATCAACTACTCATCAACACAACGGCACGGTAGATCTAAGTGCGCCCGGATACGATGTTCCATTAACTCCAATACCGGGGTGGTATATGACGGGCAACGGGACTTCTTTTGCCGCACCGTACGTTACAGGGACCGTTGGTCTGATGCTTTGCGCCAACCCATGCCTGCTTAATCAGGAAATAGAAGACATCTTAAAAAATTCGTCGGTGAATATTGATGCACTAAATACAAGCTATGCAGGTTTGATCGGTGCGGGAAGACTGGATGCCGGGGCTGCTGTAGCCATGGCGTACAATAGCTCAACAAATACTGATCCCTGCGGAGCCATTGCTTGTGACCCCAGTCAAAGCGTTGACGCCGGTCCTTGTCAAACCGTATACTGGGGATACACGGATGATTATGCCACTGTAGAGCTAGATGGAATAACTTCTGGCGGAAACGGGATCACGACAAGTACGTGGACCGATGAATCCGGAAATGTTATAGGTAATTCAAACTCCATTTCATTTCTGGCTGATGCATCAACAGCAGCTTCAGGAAATTACGTTGCAGCAACTTACACACTAACCTATACCGATGAATTTGGTTGTTCAGTGAGTGATGATGTTGACGTATACGCCTATAATGTACTCTGTACAAATTCCTCTCCCGGATCCGTCATGCCCAAAAAGAATAAAATATTGGTTTGTCATAACGGCAATTCGATTTGTATATCTGAAAATGCCGTAGAAAATCATTTGGTTAATCACGCAGATGATAAGCTGGGTCTTTGCAATGCCCTATCCCCATGCAATGCGAGTAAGAGCAACAGCAATGTACATGAATCTTCAACGATCCGGGTATACCCAAATCCAACCAAAGGTTCGTTTTCTATTCAGCTTGGAAACAATCAAGAAGGCATTCTTGAGATCTATGACGTACAAGGTAAAATGGTTTGGAGCCAACAGATCACTTCAATCAATGCAACGGTTGTTGATCTGACCAGTGAACAAAATGGTATTTACATCGTGAAACTAATTGCCCGGGAGGGAGTATTTACACAGCGAATTATTAAACAGCAGTAATAACATCCGTAAGAGGGTGATAAAGGGAATAATTATACATTTATAAGGTAGTTGTGCCCAATAAATAAGACGCTAGAAGATGAAACACGAATGGAGAAAGAAGGAAAAAGCGATTTACATCCCTAAAACTAAACCTGAATTAATCGACATTCCTGAATATCAATTTGCGACAATCAGTGGAGAAGGAAATCCAAATAGTGAAGTTTTTCAAGAGAATATAGTTGCTCTCTACACTATCTCTTATTCTATAAAAATGGGGTTGAAAAAGTTTAAACTCAAGCCTAATAATTACGTTGATTGGACGGTTTACCCATTGGAAGGAGTTTGGGATATCTCTGAAAAAGCAAAACAAAATTACAATGGGCAAATCAATAAAGAAGATTTAGTTTTTGACTTAATGATTAGACAACCTGATTTCATAAACGATGAATTCTTTAATGAAATGCTGCAATTGGCTAAAAGGAAAAACCCACAAAAACTATTGGGCAACATTAAACTGAATAAATTTTCTGAGGGAAGATGCATTCAAATGATGCATGTTGGCAGCTACGATAATGAATCAGCAAGTTTTGAGGTGATGGAAAGATTTGCCAATGGCCAGAACTTAATTCGCAAGTCCAAGGTGCATAGGGAAATATATCTGTCTGATTTTAGAAAAGTTCCTGCGGAAAAACTAAAAACCACGTTACGATTCCAACTAGAACACTAATTAACTGGGCATAACAATGCATAAAGCAAATAGAGGAGATGTTCTTGTATTGAGAGCTTCAGGAAGTGATGGATACAATAATTACATGTATTCTGGATTAGGAATTAGTGTTAATTCTGTAGAGACCATAGTCTTTAACAATTCATCTGCATCTAGCGAAGCATATATCCATCAAAAAATTCAGCAAGCGGAGGCAATTTGGTTTGCAGGTGGAGACCAGTGGGATTATGTTTCATACTGGAGGAATAGTCCCATTGACAGTTTGATAAACGTTGCTCTTGCTAATCGCAATATAGTCATAGGTGGAACTAGTGCGGGTATGGCGATTCAGGGGGGGTCTATTTCTCAGCACAAAATGGAACGGTAACATCCACAACTGCACTTTCTAACCCTTTTGACAATAGTATAACCGTAGATTCTACATCATTCATTTCAAATCAATATCTGTCAGACGTTATTACAGATACGCACTACGATGACCCCGACAGGAAAGGTAGACATGTGGTTTTCTTATCGCGTATTCTAGTCGATTATGGAATAACCGCTAAAGGCATTTCCTGTGACGAATACACTGCCGTTTGTATCGACACCAACGGTATTGCCAAGGTGTTTGGAGGCTACCCCACCTATGATGATAATGCATACTTCATTCAACCCAATTGTGAGCTCATTAGTAATGTCCCCGAAAACTGCATTCCTGGTAACCCACTAGATTGGAATCTTGGCAACGTTGCTATTAAAGTCTATACCGTAAAAGGAACTAGTGACGGTACAAACACTTTCGATCTTAATGACTGGGAAACCGGGGCTTATAAAATGTACTAACTGGACTGAAGAAACCTGGAAAATTGATTTTGGTGGTTCTAAAGCATTCCCTGATCTACCTTAGTTTTAAGCCGGTTGTAACTGTTTGACAGGGGGCAGCCCGTAGCTTTTTTGCTGGTCAATTCTACAAAAAAACTATATTTAAAAATGAAACAATTACTAATTCTCATCTTATTGTTGACATCCATCAAGGTATCATCCCAATCATATACATCCTATTTTACCGGGAACTCTGTCGATGTGGTAACCACACCACAAGGGGGCGCTTGCATGATGGGGGGTGCAACTGAACATGATGAAGCAATGAAATGGTTTCTTGAACGAGCAAACGGTGGAGATGTTCTTGTCCTAAGAGCCAGTGGGTCCAATGGCTACAACGATTATATGTATACTGATTTAGGGATCACAGTAAATTCAGTAGAAACAATTGTGTTTAACGATTCAAGTGCCGCAAATGTAAGTTATGTTCATAATAAAATTATGAACGCAGAAGCGATATGGTTTGCTGGTGGTGATCAATGGGATTATGTATCATATTGGCGGGATTCTCCAATCGATAGTTTAATAAATAATGCCTTGCAAAATAGAAACATTGTTATTGGAGGCACAAGTGCAGGAATGGCTATTCTTGGCAAATATTATTTTTCAGCCAGCAACGGGACTGTAACTTCTTCCACTGCATTAACCAACCCCTACCACAATCATGTGACAGTTGATTCAACAAACTTTCTTCAGATCGATTATATGAATGATGTCATTACAGATACTCACTATGATGACCCTGACAGAAAAGGGCGTCATGTAGTTTTTTTGGCAAGAATCTTAACCGATTATGGGGTGGCTGCCAAAGGAATCGCCTGCAATGAATATACTTCGGTTTGTATTGATGAAAATGGTTTAGCAAGAGTGTATGGGGACTATCCGAGTTATCCTGAAACAGCCTTTTTTCTTCAACTAAATTGTGAACTTTTAGATTTTAGTCCGGAAAATTGTAGTCCTTCGATTCCTCTTAATTGGAATTTGAATGGAACATCAATTAGAGTATACAAAGTAAATGGAACCAATAATGGAGCTAACTCTTTTTCCTTAAGTGATTGGAACACTGGTAATGGTGGGAGTTGGGAAAATTGGTATGTTGATTATGGGACGTTAATTGAATCAACAGGCTCTCAAATAGATTGTTCTGCTATGTCTACAAATGACAATGATTATTTCGCACCGAAAGTATATCCAAATCCATCCAATGGTAATGTGCATGTTGAAGGAAAAACTAGCGGTAAGGTCAGACTATATTCTTCAATAGGTCAAAATATAATGTTTTTTGATTTTAAAAAGGGCACTAATAGTATTGACCTCAGTTCACTTCCTAAAGGAATATATTATGCAAATTTAATTACATATTCTTCAAATACAACTAAAAAAATAGTCTTGTATTAAGTAATTATATTTATAATTAACATCCATTAGTGGAATCAGAAATGATCACAAAATGGAAAACAAAACACATTCTACAACAAAACCAAAATTACATATTTTCGCTGCGCCTGTAAAGACGTATTTTAGCAAAAACGTAGCCCATAAAAAGGCAAGTTAATACATGAGAATATTATACCGTAAAGAGTTTATTCTACTGTTACACCTAATTGTCTTTGGAGTAATTCAGTTAAATGCGCAAATTGTCCGACCTATCGGAACGAACCTATCCAGTATTCAAGATTGGTCATCGGAATATGTCTTTGTAGATGTTTTTAATCAATGTAGAGAATGGATCCCGCATGAATATGGCTCGGGCGCACCTTGGTCTAGCGGAGTAGATGTCGCACTCGGACCTAACGGCTACCCTCTTGAGATACCATATAACAATGGTATTGACCCTCCTCAGGCCATCAGAAGTCTTATGTTTTTTGGGGATTTGCAGGGTCGGTACCCCAGTGGGAATTACCGTTTAATTGCCTCAGGAACAGGAACGATCAGCTTTAGGTTTGCGGCTTCAGGCACTTTCTCTTGTCCGGTTGACACTTTGGTCTGGGTTGATAGTAATCTCGGTGGACTTGCACTGGAAATTGACACATCTCTTGCATCAGATCCCGTAAGAGACATTCATTTTATTATGCCCGGTTTTGAGAATACGTATTCCACAGATCCATTCCATCCTGATCTACTGGATTTTATTGCGGATTTCCAGGTTATACGTTTCATGGATTGGATGGAAACTAATGGGTCCCCAATCACGACCTGGTCTAACCGCAATACACCCGACCATTACACACAAACCCTTGATAATGGAGTTGCCTATGAACACATTGTCAATCTTTGTAACCAAACGCAAAAACACCCCTGGATCTGTATCCCCCACAGGGCAAATGACACGTATATAAGCGAATTGGCAAAACTCTTCAGAGACTCGTTAGACCCCACATTAAAAATATACGTTGAATACAGCAACGAAGTCTGGAACGGTTCATTTTCGCAGAGTCAGTATGCCGATAGCATGGGAAATGTTTTGGGCTACGCGGGAAGTCCATGGGAACAGGGGTGGCAATATTATGCAAAAAGATCCGCAGACGTGATGCAGATCTTCGAAACTGAATTTGCGGGCAACAGCCGATTGGTCAAAGTCATCTCAAGCCAGGCCGCCAATAGTTGGGTAACCAATTATATCGTTGAAAAATTTAAAGACTCAATATACAATCCTACTCAGGTGCAGGCGGACGCCATTGCCATTGCACCTTATTTTGGAGGTTCAGTAGCCAATGACATTGGTGATGCAGGATTGATCCCTAGTGTCTCAGTAGACGACATCCTTGATTCGATGGAGCTTTCATTAACGGAGGCATACGCCTGGATGGATGCCACCAAAATTGTAGCAGACACACACAACCTGGAATTGATTGCATATGAAGGTGGGCAGCATCTGGTTGCCAATGCCACATATTACAACGACACAGCTTACGTAAGCAAACTAAAAAATGCTAACCGCCATTCACGGATGCAGGATCTGTATTGCGATTACTTTAATTACTGGTTTGACAGCACTGAAGTAGGTATGTTCTGCCATTTCTCCTCACATGGAGTATATAGTAAATACGGAAGCTGGGGGGTCAAGGAATACATGGATGATACTTTGTCTCCGAAATATATTGGATTACAAAACTGTGTGTTTGTTTATAACACGGATACAACCACTACTGGAATTGATGCACGTGAAATGGAGGATCAGACGGTAAAGATCTACCCGGTACCTTCCAGAAATGGTTTTATCAATGTTGTGCATGAATTGAATGAACCCAATATTTATCTCTACGACAATAGTGGACGATCAATCAATTTTAGTGTTGACGATTACAAAGAGAAAGGGTTAATGCTGAACGTATATGGCTACCGGGGATTTGCAGTTCTCCTGCTCAATGAAAAAGATAATTTTATTTCTAAGAAAATATTATTTATTAATTAATTTGGGTGCACCCAAAACAGGCTTCAACAAAGCACATTGTACCGGTGCTTTATTCAAAAAAAAAGCGGTTAATTAAAATTTACGAGTCCAATTATAATCATACTAATAAAATTCGTTTCTTCTTGGTCAGTGATCACTACATTTGATGCTATATTTAAAATTTTGACACAAAAGTAGTATCATGATAAAACACTCGCTTAAAGACAACCTAATATATATCTCTATTGCCAAGATGGATTTTTCGTACAGGATCCCAATTAAAAAGATAGGAAATACAATTGATTGGAGAATAGGAGAAAAAGGGACAGAAGGCATTGTTATTAAGAGTGTTTCAATTTGGACACTTCAATTATTTACAAAAAAAACTACTGAACACAAGTATATTAAGCAGTTTAAAAGTATTGTCCAAGAGCACTGTCCAAACAGCACCATTAATTGGGAAGAGACCCTATTGGCAGTGAATATTCAAAATGAATACAATTGGTTAATTACAACTAATAATACAGCTAAGAAAAAAATTAACGAGTATGAGATTATTTCAACTTTAAAAAAGAAGTATAAACTTGATTAAAAAAGGAGAGCGTACTTTAGATTGGTCACTTTGATACATTTTGAAACTAGGGTGCACTAAAATATACACCAATAAGCGCTTGCTTAACGCTTCCAAACACCTAAAAGTGTTATAGGTAAATGGTTAAAACAAATTGATTAGAAAATATATAGTGGAAATAAGCGTAATGAGTTTATACGGATGTTGTGCCTCATCCGAAAAGAGAAACTTAAGAACCGGAACTGTCCAAATTAAACTAAAACTATCCCCAACAATTATTTCTAGGGTATAGCTACCCTGCGGGATAGCTACGACACCATACACTAAACCTTAGCAAACATAAAATGGTTAATTTAACAACCCGGGATTAATCCAAAATCAATACTGTGCGACAAATGTTGCGATACGTGATTACGAACTTATTATTTCTGTTGTTCAGCTTTCAGCTTAGTAGTCAAAGTTTAAGCGACATTGCCTTTGGCACTGATTCAACTTTTGAAGTTGTTACCTGGAATATTGAATGGTTTCCCAAAAATGGATCTCTTACGGTGGATTCGGTAGGGAAGATCATAAGATCTTTAGACGTAGATCTGCTTGGCCTGCAAGAAATCGATGACACAACACTTTGCAGACAAATGATAGATAGTCTTCCGGGATACGAACTCTTTATGGACAATGTGTGGTTCGGAGGGCTTGCCTATGTTTACAAGACGAGCTCCATAAGCATTCAGTCCATTTACAAGATCTACGACACCTCTCCCTTCTGGAATGCTTTTCCAAGATCACCTTTGGTGATCGAGTTTACCTTCATGGGTGAGGAGCTTGTCGTGATCAACAATCACTTCAAATGCTGTGGTGACGGTCTATTAGACCTGGGTAATTCAGCTGACGAGGAGGCCAGGCGCTATGAAGCCAGTTCTCTTTTGAAGCAATACGTCGATGCAAATTTCCCCTCGTCCAAAGTGATTATTATTGGGGATCTGAATGACATCCTGACTGATGGAGCTTCAAACAATGTGTTTCAGATGTTCCTGAATGATTCAATCAACTACATGTTTGCGGATGAGGCTGTTGCCATAGGTTCTTCTTCGGATTGGTCGTTTCCAGGATGGCCATCTCACCTGGATCACATCCTGATTACAAGCGAACTGTTTAGCGAATTTTCCAGTGCTGGCTCGGACATTCAGACAATCAAAGTAGACGACTTCTTACCGGGTGGATTAACGTATTACAATGCCAATATTTCTGACCATCGCCCGGTTGGCCTGAAAATAAATGTAATTCCAACGCTAGTAGAAGAGAACGAATTATCATTTTTTCCCATTTTGATATCTCCTAATCCGACAGATGGACTTTTCACAATAGATCTAGGAAAACGCCACCGATCAATTGGAATAAAAATAATCGGTTTAGACGGGAAAATTATCCATTCCGGTATTTATGTTGAAAGCCTGTTGATAGACTTAAAATTGGAAGAGCCGGCAGGAGTCTATTTGTTGATCATTGAATCAGGAATTAATAAGACCGTGAAAAGGTTGGTAATAAAATAAACGATTTGCCAACGCAATTTATATTGCATTGAAAAGCAGTATAGTCAAAACGTAAGCAACTATTGCAGTAATAAAAAACTTTTGAAATATTGGACGACTATATTACTCACTCTTTTTCTGTACACGAATTACCTTTGCCAACAGAATCAACCCGAAAAATATCATAATGGGCCTAAGAGGTACGGTTCGATGCAAATATTGGGGCATTCAATTGTTTCGTATCACTTTGAACATTCCTTAATCAGGATAAAAGGATTTTCCTTAATTGGCGAAATTGGACTAGGACTGGCCGAGTTTTCAGAAAGCGAAGCGAATCCGCCAAATCCTGCAGTATATGCATTCCATACTTGGTTTCCAATCCAATATAGTCTAAAGGGAGTAGAGTTCATTGCTTGTGTTTCGCCGAGTTTATATAAATACGGAAAACTTGGATTTATAGATTTAAACGGAATGTTTGGAATTAGAACTAATTTCTCGGGAAACAGATTTAACAAAGGAATTTTTCTAGGAATATTCTATACACCAAAAATTTATCAATCTGTTTCACATCCTGAAAAAATCTATTCCCATTTTCCGGTTAGTTTAAAAATTGGAGCTTCATTTTAGACATTTGCGACTATTTACTAAAAACAGTTGCTATTAAAAAATATAGCTAATGCCTTTCGCAGGCTCAAGAGCACTATCTTTTAGTCAAAACGTTGTGGAGAGTTAATTAATTTCAGTTATAAAATAAAGGATGTTTTTGATTGTTCATTAGAAAGAGCATTTGTGGTATTGAGATAATGCAATACTGCCAACTTGAACTTGCAAATAAAATCAAAGCTGAATTTCAGTATGATTTCTGCGAAGAGGTGAAACATCAAACACCGTTTGATACCATCCAGAAATCTAAATCTTGCAGATTTATTCGCAAGTAAATACAGGTGAACTCCTCAGAGTTTACTCCATCAAATGCATCTTGCTTTTATTTCTCCATTCAGCATCATATTTGCTATCAGAGAAATAAATCAATAGATCCGCATCATACTTCGAATCACAGAAATAGACTTTTTTCTTAGCATCATACTTAGAATCAGCAAAATACCAAAGCCCCTTGTTACCATCAGCGTCATACTTGGAGCTGCATTTGTGCACTACTAAGTCGGCATCATATTTTGAGTCACAGGAATATACTTTCACATCTGCATCATATTTTGAATCGCACGAAAAAACCTGTTGACCATATGCTACACTGCCAAGGAACATAGCAGTCATAAAAAGAAATACATTTTTCATAATCATCATTTTGAACTCCAAAGTTATGGATATAATTTTTGATGAATTACCTTTAGAGTAGCAACTAAATTCGAAATAAATATCATTATGAATGACACCAATGATCAAAAGATTTATCTTAAGACGTTTGATGTCTATAGAATTCCGGTGAACGTGATTCATGAAGTTGAAGGTCTGGACAGCGCAAAATAATCTCTCCGGCGGTATAAGTATAAGGCGATAAATAAACCAGTTCTGTTCTTTCGGGCGGTGGTTCAATTAACCTCAGCAACAAATTCTGAAAGTAGACCAATCACTTGGCTAAAGCCAAGCATTTACACTAACTTTTTCCAAACATTATGCATAATCATGATAAAAGTATACATTTGCTGTTCAAAATAAACAATATTTAATATGAGTAACGGAACAGTAAAATTTTTCAATAATTCTAAAGGGTTTGGATTCATCACTCCAGAAACAGGAGGAAAAGATGTATTTGTACATGCTAATGGTTTAATTGATGAAATCAATGAAGGGGACAAAGTAAGCTACGATGTAGAAGAAGGTCCAAAAGGAATGAACGCAGTAAATGTCAAAGTAGTTTAATCGATTACTTTAAACCTGTTTGTACCAAAAGCCTGTTATAATTAATAGGCTTTTTTTAATTGTGCCAACCAGTAAAAATGTGCATAACAAAAGCTAAGCTGCATTAAAACTCAGTTTAGCCAATACGTCATAGATGTCGAAGATGAGATCTATGTTCTCTAAACATCGTTTGGCAAATCCAACCAAGACGTTTGTACATTTGCTATTGTCTCGGCTAAATTCATTGGTTAAATTAGCTTGTTATCATTAGTTGGTAAACATCTACATGAAACAGTCTCTTTTGACACTTACCGCGATTAAATTCAGTCTGACAAGGTCCTCTACGGGGTTCAACTTTCTGTTGGTTACGACCTTGAAGTATCCGAGAGATTCATGCTATATTTTGAATAAGCCGAATCGAAATTCGTAACGGGTAATATTAATTATATTGCATCTAAAATGAAAAACCTACTTTTAGTTGCAGCAGTTCTTCTATTCATTAGTTCTGCATTTTCACAAACAAACATACGTAAAGGAAGTAGCTCTTACGGTGACGTACTTTACAATTGGGACGGTAAAAATTTAAGAAAAGGGTCTAGCTCATATGGGGATATACTAATTAATTGGGATGGCAAGAATATTCGCAAAGGTTCCAGCTCATATGGAGATGTTTTGTACAATTGGTATGGTAAGAATCTAAGACATGGCATGACAAACTGAGCTCCGCACAAACAAAAGGAAATCCGTCAAATTTATTTCTTTCTTCTATCAATAAGATGATCAACTATCGCATCCCCGCCTATCAGGTAGCCGCTGCCCTCACCATTTTTTTCGCTGCCATTTGGTGGGTCAATAGCAGGGACGCTTCACAACTTATAGTAGAGGGTAATGGTGAATATAGCACATACATTACTCACCATAACATTGGCAGAACCGCCCAAGAAGATAGCTTGCTCATCAGCAAATTCGTTGTTTCGCTTTAGCTATTTCAAGAGGAAACCGATGACCTCAAGGAGCATTTAATAATGTGATCGAACCAATTAATAATAATTTAATACTATTAATAACATGTAATTTAGCGTCTCAAAAGAAACATATTAATCTAAATAACGCCATGAAAAAGAATTACCTGTTACTTGCAATTAGTTTCCTTACTACAACTACTCAAGCCCAATGGATCCAAAAAGGAGCAGACATCGATGGTGAAGAAGCCCAAGAATACAGTGGCCGTTCGGTATCGATGAGCTCAGACGGCAATACCCTTGCGGTAGGGGCACCTTACAATGATGGAATAGCATCAAATTCGGGGCACGTGCGCATTTATGAATGGAGCGGTGCTGCATGGACACAAAAAGGAGCTGACATCGATGGTGAAGCGGCTGATGACATTAGTGGTTGGTCACTTTCACTAAGCTCAGATGGTAACACTGTGGCAATCGGAGCTGAGGAGAATGATGGCTCCGCAACAAGTGCAGGCCACGTTCGAGTTTATGAGTGGAGCGGAACTGCATGGACCCAAAAAGGCGCAGACATTGATGGTGAAGCAGCCTTCGATTTTAGTAGCCGATCAGTATCCATGAGTGCAGATGGAAATACACTCGCCATTGGAGCTTCCGGCAATGATGGAACAGCAACCTGGGCAGGTCATGCGAGAGTGTATGAGTGGAGTGGAACTGCGTGGACTCAAAAAGGAGCAGACATCGATGGCGAAGCAGCGAATGATCAAAGCGGACATTCAGTGTCGATGAGCTCGGATGGCAATACAGTTGCTATAGGCGCTCCCTATAATGATGGAGCGGCAGGAAACGCAGGACACGTGCGGGTTTATGAATGGAGCGGAACGGCGTGGACCCAGAAAGGGGCAGACATCAACGGTGAAGCGACGAATGATCAAAGTGGTTCGTCCGTTTCGTTGAGCTCTGACGGAAACACAGTTGCCATAGGTGCTCCTTTCAATGGCGGAGCAGGAGCGGAAGCCGGACAAACCCGTGTTTATCAATGGAGTGGAACATCGTGGGCCCAGAAAGGTACAGACATTGATGGTGAAACGGCAGATGATCAAAGTGGATATGCTGTATCGATAAGCTCTGATGGAAACACGGTTGCGATTGGGGCTCCTTATAGTGATGAAACAGCAACAGATGCGGGTCATGTGCGTGTATATAAGTGGAGCGGGTCTGCATGGGCACAAAAAGGGGCAGATATCGATGGTGAAGGGGCTGATGATCAAAGTGGATATGCTGTAACAATAAGCTCAGATGGTCATAGTGTTGCGATCGGGGCCATTTATAATGATGGGACAGGAATATGGGCAGGTCATGTTCGTGCTTATTACTTTTCAACAGTAGGAATAATTGAAAACGATTTTGGCAATGTCCTGGCACTCTACCCTAACCCAACCAGTGGCAATATTTCTCTTGACTTAGGTTTTATTTGCGAATCGGCAATTTTAACCTTAACGGACATCAATGGAAAGCTAATCTGCTCGAATACATACAATAACAGACAATTGCTGGACATGAGACTTAAAGAGCCGGCCGGCGTTTATTTGCTGATCGTTGAATCAGAAGAGAAGAAAGCAGTAATTCGTCTTGTAAAGGAATAAAAAATGAATGTGAAAAACTCCTCTATTGTTGTCTTTGCATTATTCATTATCGTGAGTTGCACTGCTCAAAAAGACCAATCACTGAAAGTCATGACCTGGAACATTTGGCATGGAGGGCTTCATGGGAAAAAAACAGACGACTTTAAGAAAGATTCTTCAAATACGATTAACATATTGAAAGTTCTGGAACAGGAAAGCCCGGACATCCTTTTCATGCAGGAGACCTATTGTTGTGGAATGGATTTAGCAAAAAAAGCCGGTTACCAATATTCTTGTAGAGGAAGCTCAAATTTATCCATACACAGTAAATACCCAATTACCGATACCATAAGTTTATACCATCCATTTAATTCACACGGGGTAGTTATAGATTTTAATAATGAGAAGCTATTGTGCCTAAATATATGGTTGAATTATCTTCCGGATTATTTTAATTCCTTTGATACATTGTCCGCAAATGAATTGATACTTGGAGAAAGGGCAACTCGATTGATTGAAATTACAGCTATTTTAAAAAGTGTCGATAGCTTGAGCAAAAAGCTGAATATGCCCGTGATCATGGGTGGTGATTTTAATTCAGGGTCGCATCTGGACTGGGTTGAAAGCACCAGGAAATGGCACTTTAACAAAATAGTTGAATGGCCGGTAAGTAAACTAATGGAAGATCGCAATTATGTTGACTCATTTAGAGAGGCTAATCCGGACCCCACAAAAACGCTTGAAGGAACCTGGGGCTTTCATGACAATGCTTCTGTTATGTCTGACAGAATTGATTTTATATACTACAAAGCAAACAACATTACAACCAAGGATTCAAAGATCGTAATGGATGATCCGATAGGTGGCTTTTTTAATTCTGACCATAGAGCTATTTTGACTACACTTCAAATAAAAAATTAACTACCTGACTGATTATCAGCACTTAATTTACTACCTTCGCGGGTTTAAACTGAACATTATCAGCATACTACGTTTGCCCACAAGACATCGGTTTTATTTTATCTGACTAAATATTAGAACTACTAACCTTGCCAAAATTTTAATCCCGAACCTACCATGACTACTCTTCTTTTAAAACTGAACAGCTTAGTTCTGTTTTGTGCCTACTCAACCCTTTTGTTAGGGAATGAATCCGATCCTGTAAAAAGATTATTTGAAAATTATCCCGAAAACAAAATCGTAATTGACGCTTTTGCTCCTGGGAATGGATATAAATACGATGTGGGTGAGAAAGATGATTTCTATCACAAAGATGAAAACCTATTAGTATTTACCAAGGTGATCATTGAACCTGCAGAGAACATGTTTCGTAATAAGCTCGGATTGAAGCTTACTTTCGAAGATAATTCAGGAAATAAGATCATTACAGACAACACCAATATTTTTAAGCTAACTCCAAAAATTGACTGCTCAGGAGATATGATAATTCCTGAAATGCTATCAGAAGAATACAATCGTTTTGGGGTACAATTCCGTGGGTGGAGAAATGAATTTGAATTGGTCAAGTCCGATACTATTACACAAGAGTACAGTGAAGCAATGGACAGGATATACCGAATTCAGCTGGTAAACAATTGCTTAGAACCTACAAAATGGGAAGTAGTCGTAGATGCTGAAGATTACACAGATTACAAGAGCAGAAGGAAGAGTGACAACCATCTAAATCAGAGAAGGATCCTGGCCCATAGCTGGTTCAATGTCCCAATAGACTTTTATAAAACTCTATTTGAATTAAAAAACCCTGAAGCTAATTCAAGTTTAATCGACCTGAGCTATGATGAGATGAGCACCAGATCCGAACAGATAAAAATTGATTTCGATCAGCTGAGAGGACCGATTAATAAAGAGTTGAACACTGAAATAATTGAACTAGGTCATCAAAGTGAAAGAAAGATCATTCCTCTGGATCCGGAAGAATATTACAAAAAACAATTCGGGCTTGTATTGCATGAAAAGGAATATAACTACAAAAATATTCTGGAAACAGAGCTTCCGCTCACGCGGTTTCAGGACAGAGGTTTTTACAAAGAAAATACAGATCCGTTTTATGTACAATGGCTTAAATATGTTGATGATGTAAAGATCAGCACTATTAAGCTGAAAGACTCTGACCTTTATACTGAGATAAGAATTGGAGGTGAAAATGCCCCTTATGAGATCGTACTTGGAAATGTAGACCTTGCATTGATGAATGAACAGATCTTATGTGGGTTCTTATTTGGGGTAAATACCTATATCCCTAACATAAGAAACAAATCAACCCCTCATAAAATGGGATACGACCCAACTCAATACCCCGATAAGAAAAAACCTTACCTCTATTTAGTTGACAGTAAGACAGGAAACTGGGTGAACAATCAATTCAAAGGGGTAGAGAAAGTGTACGTTTCCTATGACGAAATAGACAGGGACATTGTTACGCTACATGTTCTTTCCTATGAAAGAATCATTCCTGTATGGATGGCCAGAGTTAAATTACCCAACGACTTTGTTGAACAATTGAGGGTAAGAAGAAGGATGTATAACTACTAAGCTACTGCCATGAAAAAATTATTATCGCTATATATTTTATCTGCTTTCATTTTAATTGGTTGTTCTTTAGCTGCACAAACATCTATTAAATTTGAAAAACAGCGCACCTCCTTTTTCTATACGCAGCTGAACTTGCATGGAGGATTATTCAATGACGGGGTCAGGGATAACGGAGATGGCTATCAATGGTCACTTGCCTCGAAAGGAATTAGAAATCGTGCGACCTTTCAAGGCTTTTTCAGATCGGGCAAAACCCTTCAAAAAGGATACATTAGAAAAGTAGGAATTAGAAATGCATGTATTGCTCTTTCTGTAGACTATGAGCCGACCTATTTCTTGAACAACAGGTCCGGAGCTTTCCAGCTAAGACTTATGGATAACTGGATAGGATTTGGAACTAAAAAAAGAAGAGTGAATTTTTGGCTGGGAAATAAACGTGTAGAATACGGACACAATACAAGAATTGATGCTGAAGCCAATTTTATGAACAGGAATTCCCTTCAGGTCAGAGATCTGGGTTTCTGGTGGGATCTTGGCTGGATATTCAAAGCACCCTTAAGAAAGGATCCTGAAAGAAGACTTGACATTACATTACAATTGTCAAGCGGTGGCTGGCTGTTTAACGGCAGTCCGTCTCAGGGTACGATCATGTTTCTTGGAACTGATGAAAATATAGAAAACACCTACATGAACCCGACTTTCGGGAATATGAAATACAACAACACCTTCTTAAGTATTGTACACATAGGCACTCCAACATATTCACGATCTGAATTAAGCGGTTTTACTGTTGTTGGAAATATCAGAGACCAATACAATTTAGATAGTACCGTATTCATCAATAGAATAGGCGGAGAAAACATTTTAAAATTCGGGGAAAGAATTAAGCTGGGTAATCAGATATCATTAGGGACCAATCATTATCAGGACGGGAGGAATATTCTAACAGCTCAACTCAGTAATAGCTTGGATCTGCGTATTGCCAAGCACTTTGTATTTAGCCTTTGTCAATATACCAGTATATTCAACAATTACGAAACAGGTGATAATATTGTAGATTATTCTATTGTTGGAGGGTTAGGGTACATTATCAATCAAGATCTTAAAATTCGCATTAATACCTTTTACGACAGAGAAGATCACTGGAACAACAGAACTCATAAAGGTGTTTATTTGCAATTGATAGCAGGATTCGGGAAAAGACCATAATAAAACTCCTTTCTAAAAGATCTTCCAGGAATTTCGAGAGTTCGCAGCAAACAAGTTGGACCCTTTTGGTTTGAGGCAAGAAAACGCAATCAACATAAAATAATGCCTTCATCCAAAAGTAAACCATAGATACTGTATTTATTCAAAGCACAGCTGAACTTTTCAGTAAAGGCTGTGTACCATAACATTATTATGTAGATTCAAGTATGGAAAAGTTTATTTTAATCCTAGTAGTCTTAATTACCAATCTGTCTTACGGACAATGCAAATTCAAAGTGGATAGGGTTCGAAAGGCAAGCGGTGATACAATTATCGCAACCAGAGATCTTGCAATATATTCAGATGAGAAAGGGAGCTACGGCATAACTTTCCACAAAAAAAATTCAGATTATTCTTTAACCTTCAAAAAAGCATATCCTTCAACGGAGAAGCTCACCGTAAAGGAGGGAATGAAACTGATCCTGTCCATGTCTAATGGTGAAATGATGGAGCTACAGACTACTGCCGATTACGAAACCAATTTGCTGTTTAGCTCAGGTGAAAATAGCGTATTGATCGCCAGGTACCCGCTAAACAAGGATAATCTGAAGCTGTTTTCCGAGAATTCTGTTTCGGAGTGTAAATTCCAGACTGTACAGAACACCTGGGATATTAAGCCCAAAAACAATAAGAAGATTCTGAAAATTCAAGAGGGTGCCGGCTGTATTTTATCCAGATAGTTAGCAAGGCATAATTGCTCCTGAGCATTTCCCAAAATTTTCGAATTCCCTCTTGCCGTCAACGATATATCTCCAAATCTTACTATCTTCAACATCATGCGTTTGCCCCTACTCCACTGCATTTTTGTTGCAATACTGGTATTGTCCTTTAGCTCCTTAACTGCTCAGTTTGACCCCCACGCAGGGATCATCCCTTCCCTTACAGAGGGAGCTACGGTTTCAGTATCTTCGATTACACCGACTTCTTTTGCCGGAAATATTATTGATGGAGATATAGGCACATTTTGGCAGTCAGGTGGAGCCCTTCCATCGGGTTTTCTGGTGCGTCAGGATCTCAATATTCTATTGGGTTTAGGGGGTACTTCGGCGACCTCTAATTCCGGGTCTTTGCCAGATACAGCCATTACGGATGGCAGTGTCTATACTGGCTTACTCATACCTGAGGTTTCAGGAGAGGCCTGGGTGGAAATCGACCTCGGAGGAGCCAGTCCGTTTCGGTCGCTTTCGTTAAAAGGAAGTGTTACGGCAGATTCCATTGCGGTCTGGATCTTTCATGTTGGAGGCGATTCAGTGAAATTAGGAACGTACTACGACGCTGACAATTACAGTACGAAACGGTTTTCGTTGATCGATACGATTACTCGAATTCGTCTGGTATCTGATATCCAATTTACGGTTACCGATGTTGGCGCACTGGCTGAGATACCTACTGAATTCGCTGTAATTGATCTGGGCTCCGTGAAGAATATCGGGTGGCTGGAAACCCGACATTATGCCGGAAGCGATGTTGCCTCTTCTCAAATTCTGCTGAGTGCAGATAGCATTTCATGGACCAAGGTGCTTGATCTGGATCCCGGAGCAGTATCAGTAATTAGTAATCGATTGCCAAATGAATACCCCGCCCGTTACATAAAGCTCGAACACACTATGGTCGAAGGGAATTGGAACAAGGCAGAGATCTGGGAGGTTCGGGCATACGATCAATATGGGAGATATGGCCCCTTTCCGGCTCCGGAACCTCGCTCATCGACCCTCTCTGAAATGTTTGGTGTAAATGGAATCTGGGGATGGGGAAACGGCATCTATTCAGACCTGTTGTCTCCGGGTGAGGGACCCTTTCAGCATAACCGGATCAGCACTCATGCCCGGAATTACCACAATTTAAATTGGGATGTGGCGGATCCTGACGACGTGCCTGATTTTGATGGAATGCCAGGAAGCCTTGCCCAGTGGTGGTTGGATTGGGACCGCGAGTATGCAGTTTGGGATTCTGCAGGATTAGATGTGTTTGCCAGTATCCAGTTTACCAATGCCAATCAGCCGGACAGTATTTGGGATGACCCCTATCTGGCGGCCTATAATTACGGATATGCTTTTGCAGAACATTTTGGACCAGGAGTCGGAAATGGTCTGGTAAAACGAATAGAAGTTGGAAATGAGCCCTGGGATTACGAAGCTTCTTTTTACCGTGAAGTGCTCCAAGGGATGGCAGAAGGCGCTAAAGCCGCTGATCCAACCCTTTTGGTTTTTCCTTGTGCGCTTCAGGCAGCAGACTCCAGTGCCGAATCAGGCGTATATAAGAATTATGCCGGTGCTCGGCTACTGGATACCATTGCTCCTTACATAGATGGTTTAAATGGCCATTACTACAGTTTTTACAACGACTCAAACGGCATTCGCAGAGCAACCTATCCTGAAAACAATGTATCCGCCATGCGAGGTATATTGAATGACCTCAGGTATCGCGATGTCAATTTTCCGGGCAAAAAGATGTTTGTTTCTGAATGGGGCTGGGATTCAGACGGTGCAGGCGAGACTTGCACCCACAATGAGTGTGTTTCTGAGGTCGCCCAAGCCATTTATGGCGTCCGTTATGGGCTGATGATGAATCGCCTGGGCGTGGACGATATGTCTTGGTTCTTTTATGCCAATAGTAATGCCTCGTCTTCACTCTTTACTCGATCTGGCCTCACCGGGTCAGTCGCAACCTCCTTTGCGGAAAAGAAGTCTTTCACCGCATTTGAGGCTTTGCTTCACCACATTGGAGATCAATACTTTTTGGACACGCTGGCTGAAAACGATGAACATTGGGTGTATCTGTTCGGTGATTCTACCGGAACACCAACGTACGTGATCGGATGGAAACCTGTAGATGAATCAGATGGAAGTAGTACTTCTGCATCCGTATCTATTCCATATGCCCCTGATTCGGCCTGGACGATTTCCGGATTATCAGGTACAGGAACTGCTGCTACCCTTCCCACTTATTCTACAGGAAATATGACACTTTCTTTATCCGGAGTGCCGTTGGTGGTGAAGCTACAGAACTCTCCGATTACATCAATCTCCGCTGACCCTGAAGGAAAAATAACCGTGTACCCCAACCCCACTACCGGAGCTATTTTTGTACAGGGATGTGATCTTTCGAAAGGGAGTGTTGTACTTAGAGATTGCCTGGGACAAGTGGTAAGAAATTGGGAAGGGAACAATGAACGCATGAACATTGCTGATCTGCCCCAGGGAGTTTACCTTTTAACTCTGAATTACAAGGGAGGATCAACTGTTTCGAGGTTGGTCAAAGTAGAGTAATCCTCCAATTGTTGAACAACCTAATTGCCCGTATAGGATTACATTTTTAGCAGCACGATCATTTTGTTGATCTTCGGTTTTAAATGCAAACATATCATATACACTCCGTACTCATCTCTTGGTAAATGACAAGCATTTACATTAACTTTACGCACTCTTTTCAAAAGGGATATTGCCGCAATTGAGATGATATGGGAAACAAATTGATATATGGCATTCAACAAATTGGTGTTGGAGTTGATGATGCCCGTAAAGCATTTGAATGGTACGCAACCCGATTAGGATCTGATGTCCTGGTATTTGAGGACAACAATGTTGCGACTTACATGGCTCCATATATGGGAGGAAACCCACATAAGAAAAGAGCAATTCTTGCCCTGAATTTGCAAGGTGGCAGCGGTTACGAGATCTGGCAATATCTTGATAGGACCCCCGCAAAACCTGAAAATCCAATCCAACTCGGAGATTTGGGGATCAATTGTGCATTTGTCAAAACCAGAAACATTGATTCTGCCTACAAGAGGTTACATGCCCTGGGCGAGAAAATGGTCACGGACATAGTTCTTGAGCCTGACGCAAAGAGAAGCTTTTATGTCAAAGATCCTTATGGGAACATTCTGAAAATCAAAGAGTCTGATTCTTGGTATGCAGATAAAGGTGGAAATGTTGGTGGAATTTATGGCTGTTCGATCGGAGTAACTGACATTGATAAATCATTGAAACTGTATTCGGATATTTTGGAGTATGACCATGTGATCTATGATGAAACAGCCAGATTTAAAGACCTTAATGGATTACTAAACGGAGAGAGTAAATTCAGAAGGATTCTACTGACCCATAAGGCTGAAAAAGTTGGTGGGTTAAGTAAATTATTCGGGACAAGCCAGATCGAGCTGATACAATGTATGGAGAATGAACCTAAAAAGATTTTCCAAGACAGGTATTGGGGCGATATTGGATTTATTCACCTGTGTTTTGATATTAGCAACATGAAAGGACTCACTAAAGAATGTGAAGAAAAAGGCTTCCCGTTCAAAGTGCTTAGTCCGGATTCATTTGATATGGGAGATGCCAACGGACATTGGGGATATATCGAGGATTGCGACGGAACACTGATCGAATTTGTAGAAACACATAAAATTCCGTTGCTAAAGCCCCTTGGCTTGAGCATAGATCTAAAAAAAAGAGATCCTCTAAAGCCACTGCCAAGCTGGGTGATCAAAGCTATGAACTTAAAACGAGTGAAGAAGTTTAGTCAGAAGTAACACCGACCACAATACATATTGGTAATTGAGTATTTAAATAGTCTGTTTTTTGGTTGTAAATAGGGCATAATAATACTGTTCGCCCGGATACAGTTGGTTCAATGTCAATTTACCAAAAGCTACGTTGAAGTAATACCTGCTACAGGTCATACTGACAGATTAACGAAACTCCGCGTTTTCAAGATAAAGACGGTAGGTAGCATGGGCATAATGTCACTCCGGAATATATTAATAAATTCACTTACCTTTACGCTACGACAGTATGCTCGTACAATGTGTGACATACATAGTATTTGTCGTGATAAATAACCATGAAACCGCTAATTAAAAATGTTTTGGCCATTATTGCCGGATGGCTGAGTGGTAGTGTAATCAATATGGTACTCATCCAGGTTGGTCATTACTTAATTCCGATAGAAGGTGTTGATCCGAATGACATGGAGGCTCTAATGGCTGTCATGCCAACGTTAGATGCTGAGTATTTTATATTCCCTTTTTTGGCACACGCTTTAGGAACCCTGATTGGCGTAACCATTGCTGGATTGATAGCAGCGACCCACAAAATGAAAATTTCATTGTGTATCGGTGGCCTATTCCTGTTAGGAGGAATTGTCGTCAACTATATGGTGGGAGGACCAACTTGGTTCGCAGTCTTAGACATCCTTGTAGCCTATATTCCCATGGCATGGATCGGTTGGAAATTATCCAAGAAGATATCAAGAAGCACTCAATAAATTCAACTAAACAGAAAACATATTCTCTACAACAAATAATCGCCATTAAAACGAATGTTAATTCTAAACATTGGCATAAATTAATAATATCAGAATGCATCAAATTGAAAAATTACTCCAAGAGGCGTTGGAACACAAAGCCATAAACCATCCCTACTTATTGGCCTTAGAAAATGGCGAATTCAGAGACACAAAAGTAGCATTGAAGGACTTTGCGGTCCAATATTCAGGTTATACCGAGTGGTTTCCCAAATACCTTACCGCAGCAATATCTAAAATGAACAATGCTGAACATCGTTCCCACCTTATTGATAATCTAAGCGAGGAAAGCGGACAATTGGACAAGGATGAATTAAAGTTCTTAGGAGAAATTGGAATTAAGACTGAGTGGGTCAATGGAATTCCCCACCCTGAACTTTTTAAAAGGTTTTGCCAATCGATTGATATCGAATCAGACAACAGCATTGACATAAATGTTGAAATATGGCGAGAATTATTTCTGAATGTCATGTACAACGGTACGGCAGCAGAGGCTATTGGAGCAATAGGCTTGGGAACTGAAAGCGTGGTAAAACACATTTATAAATTCTTTACAAATGCAATTCAGAGACATACAGATCTAAGGCGAGAAGACTACGTGTTTTTTGAACTTCATTCTGAAATTGACGATGAACATGGCAAGATCATGATCCAAATTGCTGAAGACTTTCTAAATGAGTCTCTAAACAACTATAATGAGCTTCGAAAAGGCATGCTGAAAGCCCTAAATCTTAGAGTCCTCTTTTGGGATATGATGTATGAACGCGCAAAAAATCTGAATTATGAAAATCGAAAAGAATACCAAGAGGCTTTATAATAATCAGGCCGATGACTGGAACCGGAAAGAACCGGTGCTTCTATCTGATTATTCAGCTCGTCCCTTTGTTTTGAATTTGTGTGAACCTATTGCAGATCTCGATATTCTGGATCTTGGCTGCGGTGAAGGGTATGTTGGGCGAGAAATGATAAAACGTGGCGCACGGCAAGTAGATGGCATGGATATCTCAGAAAAAATGATAGCACACGCCATCTTGCAAAAGGATGAACAAAACATTGAAAATGCAAGCTATACGGTTCAGGACATTACTGGTTTAAAAATTGATAAGGAAGAAGAATACGACCTTGTAATTGCCATGTTTCTCTTCAATTACCTGACTCTTGAAGAAACACAATCAGCAATGGAAAAAGTGTTCAGCCTTCTGAAACCAAACGGACATTTTGTTTTTGCCGTTCCTCACCCACTGCTGGCATTTTTGAAAAAGGATAAATACCCTTTTTACTTTGAAGTTAAAGGAGGATACTTCTCTGGCAGAAACCTGTTATTCCCGGGCGAAATATGGAGACGTGATGGAAAACCGGTACACGTACAATGTGTTCACAAAACTATTGAGGATTATTTCTCTTGTTTGAAGAAGGCAAATTTCAAATCGATTCCGGATATCCATGAGCTGCGAATCAGCGAAGAGCATATACAGCTAGACGAGTCATTTTTTAGACCGCTTAAAGATTTGCCTCTCCATATGGCGTTTAAGATTCAAAAAACATGATTGAAACGACAGCTTTGGAAAAATTAAGTTGGAACGGCAGAATTCCTACTACTGAAGAATTTGCAGTTCATATCCCTGATGATTGGATCGAACATTGTCCGAACATTTTTCTCCATGACGAAAGTATTGCGCCGGAAGTGCTTCAATCAGAATCCAACCAGCTATTCTTGAAAAAAGTAACTCAATGGACAAAAAAACATCTTAATAAGCTGGAAAGGTCACCCGGGTTTATCATATTCAAAGTCAAGACACACCTTGCTGATGATCAACAATTAAAATCGCTCTATTACTTTATCACTAAAGGGTTCGGAGAGCTAAACAATCGTTACGGGGAATTATTCGAAGTAAAGGACCGAAAACTTGATTATACCAAGGAGGCCATACCCGTATCCAAAACCAAAGCATCAACCGGATTCCATACGGACAGTACGGCTATGAAATACAATCCATATATCGTTGGGTTGCTTTGCCTTTATCCGTCAAAAACAGGAGGTATATCCAAATTGGCTAATGCATCTGACCTGTATCAATGGATGCAAAAAAATCACCCTGACGGAGTCGAAACACTGAAAGAAAAGATCATTCGAGACGTGATAACTCCCGGCCAGGACACCGATAAAAAGGCCATTTTAAAAAATCGCTTCCCTGTTTTCAGCTTACATCAAGACTCTTTTCAGTTTAGATACATGAGGTATTGGATCATAACCGGGCATGAACGTACACACACACGAATAGCCCCGGAATTAATTACAGCACTGGACAACATAGACGAATATTTTAATTCTGCTGCAAACGTGTTGGACTATCGTTTGGATCGAGGAGACATATTACTTATGAATAACCATTTCATTTGTCATAACAGGACCGCATACGAAGACTCACCGGAAGACAATACACAGCGGATCATGATACGAACCTGGATCAACAAATAATGCAGTTGGTTAATAACCCCTGAATGAATTAAAAACTCGGTAGGAGCATAGCCTGCTGACCTTCGTCTGCCATTAACCGGATTTATGCTTTCACTGTGATCAGGCCCAGTGGTACAACAACCGCTAGTGATGTCTGCGCAAGGTAAATGCAATTACTTTGTGTTACACCTTTTATTGTGCTCATTCTTCTATAGAATAGATCGTCTGCTTCATTTTGTCCGTACTGAATTCAGTATATTATGGTTTAAGCTCATGACTTGCATTTTTTAGTCAAAATGTTGCACTTTACGTTCAACTTTTCAAGGAAATTGACTTGCTGAGTATTTAAAGCGGAAATTCGCGCTACTAAATCAAACTAATGTATATCAATCCCAACAATCACGAGGAGCTAACGAACATATTGTCAGCTCAAAAATTAAAGAAAAAGGACGTTTTCTGTCTTTACATCGCAGAGAAAAATTCGTTAAATCTGGACCTGTTATTTAAGGGTCTAAATGAACGGAACATTCCATTTATGGGTGGTGTATTTCCTGCCGTAATAAATGAGGATAAAAAATATGAGGAAGGAATTGTGATCTCTATCCTTGAGAATGTTGATTCCATACATATAGTCGAAGGCCTGGATAGCAACACTATTGAAATACCCGATTTTCATCTGGATGGTGAAAAAAAGTACTGTGCACTCACTTATGTAGATGGTTTGTCGCAGAACATTGCCCTGTTCTTAAACAATTTATATGACACATACGGAAGCAAGATCAGCTACCTGGGCGGAGGCGCTGGATCGTTGAGCTTTGTTCAAAAACCATGTGTCTTTTCGAATGAGGGCTTCTTTGAAGGCGCCGCACTTATTACATTGATCGAGACTAGCACGGCTCTAGGTGTTTCTCACGGATGGGATAGGGTTAAAGGTCCATTAGTTGTTACAAAATCAAATAAGAACGTAATTGAAGAAATCAATTGGCAACCTGCTTTTGCAGTTTATAAGGATTTGGTTGAAGAAGATTCGGGACAAGAAATCAGAATGGATAACTTTTTTGACATCTCTAAAGGTTATCCTTTTGGCATGCACAAAGACTATGCCGAGCAAGTTGTTAGAGACCCTATTGCTGTCAATGAAGGCAATGCCCTGATCTGTGTCGGTGAGGTGCCGGAAAACACGGTAATGGATTTGCTACGAGGAGATAATAACCATTTGATCCTAGCCGCAGAAAAAGCTACACAAGAATGTTGTAATTACGACCTGAAGCAATACAATAATTGCATCATAGTCGATTGTATTTCCAGAGCGATTTTCATGGAAGACGAATTTGAAAAGGAGCTGCAAATGGTCGGGGCTTCCTTGAAAAACAAATTTACAAATGTAGAAATTTCGGGAGCTCTTACTTTAGGAGAGATATCTTCATATGGAAATGGATATCTGGAATTTTTTAATAAAACTATTGTAATTGGGTTACTTTATGAATAAAGAAACTGAAATTGTCCGAGATATTTTTTTCTTGTATGAGCTGTCTTTATCTGTAGGGAGATCGCTTGATATAGAAGAAAACTGCCATCGATTTATCAGGACATTATTGACCCGGAAAAACTATGACAGAGCAGAGGTCTTTTTTCGTGGCACTGGGGATGAGAGTGATATTTTTTCCAGAATCTATTCTTTTCCAAGTATTGACGAGAACGTCAAATGTTCAATTTCTCCCTCAGAGCTTAATGGACTATTGAATGATCTAAAAGGAATCGCATCTGTCAAGGGAGATGAATACTTTGATCGTTTTAATACAGATTCAAAAGCTGAGTGCGGAGAATATTTACTGCTCAGACTGAAAGATAAGGGCGTGATCAAGTTGTATTCGAGCAGAAGAAAGGAAAAGATCTCCGACTTCGAAATAAATCAACTTAGCACTGTAATGGAAATATTTACGACTTCCATTGAGGCGTGTATGCATCACGAGCTTTCAATAAAGGAAATTGAGCACCGAATTGAAGTCGAAGATGCTCTTTTTGCAGAACAGAAGATCCACAAGATCAAATCTCGTTTTGTTGCTGCTGCGTCGCATCAATTTCGGACACCACTTGCCGTAATTCGATCCAACTCAGACCTTTTGCGTATGGTAATAGATAATGCAGACATTAAGGAGAAAGAACAATTGGATAGAATTTCGAGTCGAATTAATGGAGAAATATCCAAGATGGTCATTCTGATGAACGATCTTCTGGATTCTGAGAAAATAGATGAAGGAGTGTTTGATGTCAATAAGGTCTCAGTTGATGCAAATGAATTGGTCAAGGGAATCGTTGATCGTTATAGTGCCCTACAAGAGGACGGAAGGCAAGTGGATTTTCAACAATCGGGTGTTGCGAAAACTATCCGTACAGATCCGAAATTATTTTCCAACGCGTTGGGGAATCTGGTTTCAAATGCCTTAAAATATTCTAAGGATTCTAATCCTATAGTAGATCTTGCCTTTTCCCATTCGGAAATACTCATTAAGGTTTCTGACACTGGCATTGGGATTCCTCCGAAGGAACGGTTGAATCTGTTTCAGCCTTTTTTCCGTGCAGAAAATGTGGGAGATACTCCGGGAACAGGACTTGGGCTTTCCATTGCCAAGAAATTTATTGACTTACTTGGGGGAGAAATAGATGTGGTTAGTGCCTTGAACAAAGGTGCAGTATTCACGATACACCTTTCCTACAACTAACGATTACCCCTGTGAATTACTTTGTCCCGAATAGCCCCGATGTGGTCAGGTCCAATCCTGCAGCAACCACCAATGATGTCAGCTCCTAGGGCGACCCATTCTTCTGCCATCCGCGTAAATAGTTCAGGGTCGGATATCCCCATCCAGGTTTTGCTTTTTGCGTTGTAGGCTTCTCCGGAGTTGGGATAGATGACTATTTTTTTTGAATCGATCTGTTTTTTAATTGCCGTTATCAAGGCGGAAACGTACTTCGGTGCTGTGCAATTTACCCCTATAGCAAAGACCTTTGGGTGGTCGGCAAAAATAGAAACACATTCTTCGATAGCTGTTCCGTCATTCAGCTGTTTCCCGTTTTTGCAAGAGAACGATACCCATGAAGGTTTGCCGGCTTGGTTCAATAGTGTGCCAAGAACTTTAGCTTCCTGAAAGCTGGGAATGGTTTCACAGGCAATAAGATCTGCGTTGGAATTGTCCAGCAACCTGATCCTGTCTGCGTGAAATTCTTTGAGTACTTCTTCGGACACTCCGTAATTCCCTCGATATTCAGATCCATCAGCCAAATATGCGCCATAGGGGCCAATACTGGCAGCAATAAGTGGTTTCGTATTAATATGCCCGGCTGTCAAAGCGTGTTCAATTGCTTTTTCGGCTAGATCTACGGATCTTAGTAGTAGTGCTTCGGATGCCTTTTGGTCATGCCCCATTTCCATGAACCCCTGTACGGATGCCTGATAGCTTGCGGTTGTGATGCACCGGGCTCCCGAAACAAGGTAGGCAAGATGAGCTTGAATGATCGCCTCCGGGTCCGTTTCCAATAATTGAGCAGCCCAAAGCTTATTGTTCAGGTCATGGCCATTACTTTCCAGAACATTTGACAGTCCTCCGTCAATCAATAAAGGGTAATCAATTCCCATCTGTCCAAATTAGGGTAAAGCTATCAGTTTATCGGTGTATCCCCAGATCTGACCGTGCTTTGGATTTTCGGATCTGGACATTTTATCTACATAAAACACGTCATTCTTATTTTTGACCAATATCGCCATTACCAGACATTTCAATTTTTCGTATTCATCAAGTAGTCCCTTTGGATGATTCCCCCAGGCGATAATCACATTTTTATGCTTTTGACAGAGGTCACTTATGATCTCTATATTCTTTCTGTCGATCAAATCGCCTTTCATCGATTTCAATTGATCTGAATAGGTCTGGTAATTCGGAATAAGATTTACGATGGTTATGTTCCCAATATTTTTCAAAACAGAATATCTATCTCCGTTACGGTAAATATAATTGCTCACGTTGAAAACGGTTTTGTCGGAAATTTCAAGATTTGCCCGACTTGGGTTCTTGAGTATGATCATTATCCCTTCCTGCCTGGCCGGATCGATCTCCAGATTCAACCAGTATCTTTTTGTGGCTGTATTCTGAAGCGTGACCTTATTCACAAATTCAGGATATTTATAAACCGGTTTTTTCATTTCCCCGTAATTATTATTACCATTCACCTGAAACCAAGCATGGGTCTATCGATACAGGATCAGCAGTTTTTTGTCTTTATCCAATTCCCATTTTCTGAATTTATCAAGGAATCCTTTGCCACACAATAGCGACCCTTCTACGAGTAAGGCAGCCGTTACATTATTAACGGTATAATCGCCAATGACCACATTGCTCAGTCTCACCAGTTTGGCTTCCACGGTCTTATTGTCAGCCAATGTGTACACTTTGGTCCCAATGTAGTCCTCTTTTTTCAGCGAGCCGTTCAGCAGAAGTTCACGTTCCAGATCATTATTTATCAGCAGGTCGCTGGCGCCCGTATCAAACAAATAATATTTAGTAACCCCGTCGATCTGAATCTTGACCTTATACCCCTGACCTAAATAATCCAGAAGTGAGACTTTCGATGATAAATCACTCCCGATAATGTCTGCTGGCATATAGGAATTGGATGGTTCCAGCAGTGCTTGGGATTTCATAATGTCATTTATACAAGGAACAGCTATTTCATTAAAGGCCTCACTGTCCTCACTTTCAATTTCAAGAATGTCTTTGTACGTATATCCCTCTACATACATCTTACTAATTGCACAATTACAATATTCTTCTGCGATCTCCAGCGTCCATTCAGTGCCGTCTATCGGCCCATTCATTATCGCATCAACGCAATATTTCGTTGCGACCTTCTGGTTCATCCCTCCTGAATCTATATCCTTAAATTTGAAATCATCTTCAATCGTGAATGTTCCTTCATAACACTCCCTGATGATACCCAGGTTCTCTTTTTTAAGGAACAGCTCTTCCATTTCATTTTTTTCCGCTGCTTCAATAATTTCTTCACTGTTCAATGTCGGGATCAGCTTATCTGAAATACAGGAACAATAGGTATAAGTGTCAATCTCCACACCGTGGATATGCAATGTCTTCATATTAACCCCGTTCACACAAGTTGTAATGAAATCTTGTCTGCTGCCTACTTCTATCCCGTCCTTTGTTTTTAGTATTTGAGTTTGGCCTTGGCTAATACAAAGAAGGGTTGCACAACATACCAGGAATAGCTTCTTCGCCAATCTATTGACAGTTGGACCGGCAGTATGAATTGATTCTGACGTGCACCTGGGAATTATAATTTTTGCAAGAAACCTCATTTTTTCGATTTCAAAGTTAATCTTCTTATTGCCACTAAATGGGCGAATAAAACGAGCGGAACAATTACAGTCGGTAACAGATTAAACGGGAAATGCAATACGGCAAAAGCATCTTGTTCCAAGGAAATCATCTGAAATGGAGATGGCAGTGTAAGAACAGCTGCGGTTACAACATTCAGCAATAAAAACAAGCAGATGATATTCCACACCAACAGTAAGGTTTTGCGGGAGCCGGCTTTACGGTAGGAAAAATAGGCCATAAATGCAGCGGTAGCGCCCGAGAAAATGTCAAAGTTGGTTCCTTCAAATGTCATATAAACAGATACCAACCCATAATAAAAAAGCAGAGCAAGCACAATTTCCACCGGTATTCGGATCGAATGAAAATAGGTAAGCGTTTTCACATTAATTCTGCCCATAAATTCCCTGCCTTTTTTAGTCAGAAAGACGACGGCCATAGCAAGCAATGTAGGTAATACACCATAGAGCACCATATTTGGAGGCATTGATTCTGTGTCTTGATAAATTCCGCTAAGGCCAATTACAGACTGAAGAATTGTCCAACCGATCATCAGAAACAGAAATGTTCTTGACCGCACTGCATAATGGAACCAGATGATGGTTACAAGGACGGTAGCTTCGAACAGAATGTTGATGTATGATGGAAGGTCAGCCATGATTACTTCGCAACTTAGGGAATTATTCGTTTCTTCCTAACTTGATCGGATTGATTTGCCTGAATATGTCCTGAAGGGTTAACTATCTCGCCTCATTTTTTTATCTTCATCAGTACTTAAACTCATTTAAAATTATGTCTATTGTGATCAGACCATTAGGAATTCTTGCATTGTTGTTTATTAGCATCCATAGCTATGCACAAACGCCTGGTAATTCCTTACATTTTGATGGAACAGATGATTATGTATCTACCAGCTTACCAACTGTATTTAATGATCCGGCAAATAATGATTTTACCATAGAAGCCTGGATAAAACCTACAAGTGGACTCTTTGAACGTGTAGTTTTTGCACAGCTGAACAGTTCTAACTTTGTATCCGTTTCGCTTGCTACAACGAACGCAGTATATTTTTATGTCAACAACGCTGTAGGAATGAAATCCACAAATAATTTACCTTCAGGAGTTTGGTCACACATTGCTTGTGTATGGAATTCAGGAACCTCGACACAAGAAATTTATATCAATGGTATTCCTGAAATTCTGCTCAGTGGCGGCACCTCATCCTTGGGAACAGATAATTTGATGACCATCGGAAGTAAAACGGATGGTTCTCAGGCCTACCAAGGAGATATCGATGAGCTCAGAATTTGGGATTATAAAAGAACAGCCTGTGAAATTTTAGACGCCATGGTATCTGAATATGATGTTGCACAACCAAATTTAGTAGCTTATTACCAGTTCAATGAAGGCACTGCAGGGGCAACAAACACTGGCGTTACAACACTGTCTGATTTTACTGCGAATTACAACGGGACACTTCAGAACTTTGCATTGACTGGAAGCACTTCAAATTGGTTGGCTTCAGGGGCGGTAATAACTGCTTTAAATGTCCCCGGAGGAGCAAGCGGAACGGATACGCAATCAGCTTGTGATTCGTACTTATGGATAGATGGAAACACTTATACCGCTAGCAACACAACAGCAACGCATACTATTGTTGGTGGAGCCGTAAATGGATGTGATAGTATAGTAACATTAAACCTTACCATTACAACAGTAGACATCACAACATCTTTAACTGATCCAAGTATTATGGCAAATGCAACAGGCGTTTCCTATCAGTGGCTGTATTGCGATAGCGCTTATGTACAA
>Ga0206681_10000173_pt1 | contig 40229 bp, 32 predicted proteins | sample M150012015metaG_FD_161048 | JGI IMG/M metagenome (GOLD analysis project Ga0206681, IMG submission 161048) | Ammonia-oxidizing marine archaeal communities from Monterey Bay, California, United States - M1 500m 12015 | ecosystem: Environmental > Aquatic > Marine > Intertidal zone | place: USA... | reverse complement strand
TTTTGTATTCTTGAAAGCATAGGTCATTAGTACATTCAATGAAACATCAGTAACATTTAAACACACTAATTCAAACAAAAAATACAGATTCTACTGATCAGATATATTATTAGTTGTTATTGAACATATTAATCTGCAAATGTTGTTAGAAACAGCTATTTATCTATAAATTCACATGACTGTATTTACTTATTAAACTGTTCCAGTATAATGAATTATTACTTTATTAGTCTTCAATTAAAATGTCAAAAAACTCCGGAATAGTTGTCTCGTATTTATTTTCATTTCTTTGGGGTTTTGGTCTAATAGTTCTTGCATTCGACTTACTTGACACGATCTATAGGTTTATATATACGCCTTTATTTATGGAAGATGTTTTGCTTCCTGATGGACGAATAATGGAGTTACATCCTTTGATGCTTATTAATTTCATTGTTCTAATTATTTGTGAGCTTATTGGTATTAACCATATCTACCATAAAAGACGTGTGGGCGCTTGGTGGTCCTCAATATCAGTAATATTAATTGCTGTAACTTCAGTATGGTATTTTAATTCTACTCCAACCGCAAATTTCATAATGTGGCATGCAGTTTACGTTGGGTTTATACTTTTCTTTGTTGTGCTACCAGTAATAATTTTCAAATCTAGATATACTTAATAGTTTTCGCATATAAAGCAATAAAGCAATAAAGCAATAAAGCAATAAAGCAATAAAGCAATAAAGCAATAAAGCAATAAAGCAATAAAGCAATAAAGCAATAAAGCAGCATGAGTCTATCGAAAATTACTGTCTATAAGTATATTCAACTTACTCTTTTATTTATAACCATCGCTACCTTCACTAGCTTTATAGTGTTTCGCGATGAATTGAATATAAGCGAAGAAATGCATCTATATGGGGAAGTAATTGTATTCCTTTTACTAGCGGTGTTGGCATATAGACTACTATTCACTTTAACTGCCCTCGAGAGAAAGGCTACCAGTTCTGAGAAAAAAATTTCCAATATAGGCATGCAAGTTCATCAATTGATTGCAGATCAGTTTGTTTTGTGGGAATTAAGTCCTACTGAGACTGAAATCGCCCACCTGATTCTTATGGGTAGCTCTTTTAAAGATATTGCAGAACACCGAGACATTAATATTACAACCGTATATAAGCATGCAGACAATATATACAAGAAATCTTCTACATCCGGTAGGAATGAGTTTGTAACTTGTTTCTTGGATGAAATCATACCTAAAGCAGAATCAGATTAAGCCACCTAAAGATTATTTATATTGTCTCTTAAGGTAAAACAAATTGATTTAGATCAATATATTATGTATATGTTGAAACCTCCTAGTTATTGTTTATTCCTATACATATAACCATTATTACCTATAGATTAATACATTAAATTGTAATTAAATATAATTGACATAAGTCAAATCTTAATAGGAGAAATGTATGGACAGTATGGCACATGAGGTAGCAGAAATTCTTTTATCAGTTGGCGCAACTGCCTTTGTATTGTTGTGCTTATTTGGCACTAATAGCAAGAGGTTGCCTTCTAAAAAAGGTATCAAAGGTTAGTAAGAGGAGAAATGTATGGACAGTATGGCACATGAGGTAGCAGAAATTCTTTTATCAGTTGGCGCAACTGCCTTTGTTTTGTTGTGCTTTTTTGGCACTATTCGTGGATTGTATCCTAATCCATATGATGGAGGGGGCAACCACAATAATAAGTAATCAGCTGCCATCTAAAGACCGGAATAAAGGTTAGATAAATTAAACGCCTTAATTATATAAACCCAACTCATTGTTGGGTTTATATAAAAAGTCATACATTGAAACTGTTCTAATCTGCAGATCAGTCATACTAATAATTGCCAAAGCCTGGCAAACCGTTACGCTTCAAAGAAATTGATAGAGCTCAAATATGTATTTGGTACATAATTCATAGTATTACCTATATATTTTATCTATTTATCCTATTTAACCATTACACAAGTTATGGCTAAATATTAACTACCTAACTCGTTAAGATTATTTATAACTTGTGCGGTGAAGTGTATTGGCCTTTTTCTTGAATAGATGTCTGTTCTTAATAAGAACTTAATATTAGCTAATTAAGATGCTAATAATGAAGCCACAGATATCAAGAGTTAATGGCTATGATAAATATATATTACTATTGGAGGATTACAATGAAAACAACAAAACAGAAGGGACAAAGCGAATTGGTTATACTATTTGCTACTTGGACAGTAATAGTTATAACTATGCTTCAAATCTTATTAAATAATGCTAATGCGCAGTCATATACTGAGCTAACCCAGAATAGCTCATGGTCACAAATAAACATAGTGACTTTAGTTACATGTATATTTACAATATTTGTTATCATTAATTTATTCAATAAAAATAAATTAATATCATCAAAGCTTAACCAGTATGAAGATAAACTAACAACAATCCAGTCTGGCATTAATTCCGTGTTCGATTCTAAATGTGAGTCCTGGGGACTAACAAAGGCTGAAAAGAAAATAGCGCATATGCTTATTCGAGGGGGATCAATCAAGAATATCTCACAAGAAAGAGGGGTATCGCCAACAACGGTATATAGGCAGATGTCAAATATCTATAATAAATCCAGTGTTAACAGTGTTCATGAATTTGTTGGCATATTCACAAATGAAATGTATCTACTCACTGAGCGTATTTGATTGTGTTTATGGTTAAGGCATAAGTTGTATTTATACTGTATTAGCTACAAGGATTGATAATTGAAAAATAACATTGATGTAAAGTATTTAGTAATTGCTGGGATCTCAGTATTGCTTTTAATTGTTTACCTTACATTTGATGTTGAGGGAGGCGCTCAAAGAAATGGTGAGCTCTTTAGTGGAACTCGTGAGCACTTACATTTTGATTTTCTTTGGCATCTACCATTTGAAATCTCTGACATGGCAATAATCACACTTATATTTGTTTCAGTGCATTTTTTCTACCAGTCGCTAATAGTTAAAAATAAACAATCAATGATCGAAGAAGAATTAAATTCTGCACATATTAAAGTAACTATGGTTATTGATAAAGAGTTATCTCATTGGGGTCTTACCAATTCTGAAAAGGATGTTGCATGGAAGATGATTCAAGGAAATTCGGTTGATAATATAGCCAACATCAGATCTGTAAGCGTTAAGACTGTAAATAACCAAATAAGTAAAATTTTCGTTAAAGCTAATGTACGAAATAAACCCGAATTCTTGAGCTTGTTTTTGGATGATATATATCAATAAACTTTATTCGTAGTCTTGATTTTGTAAGCTCATAGAGGTTTATAATGCTAAACCTCTATTAACCAAGTTAGCAGGGTATTGACAAATAAATTAAGACCTTAGGCGTTGATTTGCTGGATCAAATGGCGACTCCTCTATGACAGTCGCTTCGCGTCTTTCACCCAGAATTTCAATCTCAAGTTTGGTACCTATTTCTGTATACTCGGTTCTGACTAATCCTAGCGCTAGAGATTTAGCGCAACGCCACCCGTATCCACCAGAAGTTGCTCTCCCTACAATATTTCCATCCTTGTATATAGCTTCTGAGCCTCGTGCATCAGCATCAGTAATACCTAAAACCTCCAAAGTTACGAAGCCATTCTCAAAACCACTATCTTTCCACTCAGATAGAGACTTTTTACCAATAAAATCACTCTCTTTATCTAGTTTAACGAATCTGTCTAGACCGGACTCAAAGGCAGAATATTCAATTGACATCTCTCTTGGAATTAAACGGTATGACTTTTCGAGCCTCATAGAGTCCATCGCTCGTATACCGAAAGGCTTAATTTCATATTCTGCACCTGCCTCCATTAACTGGTCAAAAATATAATTTTGCATCTCGATTGGGTGGTGTAGTTCCCAACCAAGCTCACCAACAAAATTTACTCTTAATGCATCAGCAGTGGCATAACCTACATTGATGTTTTTACCTGTTAGCCATTTAAAATTGTCATTCGACAGGTCAGTATCAGTTAACTTTTGTAAGACGTCTCTGGATCTTGGCCCCGCCAACACTAGGACTCCTGTTTGGCTTGTAACGCGCTGTATATTGACGCTACCATCTTTAGGTGCCAACTTGAATAAGTAGTCATGGTCATGAGACTCAAATGCGCCCGCAGACACTAAATAGTAGCTCTGTGGGGCAGTCTTATATACCGTAAATTCCGCTCTCACTCCTCCATTCTTTGATAGCATATGTACCAAACCAATTCTGCCTATAGCTTTTGGAATTGTGTTGGCAAATAGTGACTCAAGCCATAACTCAGCTCCAGGCCCATCAACGATACACTTAGCAAAGGCTGACATATCTAAAAGGCCCACCTTTTCATTTACATGCTTACACTCATTGCCTACATGCTCGAAATAGTTCGAACGCCTGAACGAGTATTTTTCAACAATTCGACCATCATCCAATGGCTTTGAATGGTTTTTATTAAGTAGAACACTTGAAGGGTCGTCCTGATTTATATCTGCCTCGCTTAGTTCGTATTCGCTACTTGGCATAAACCAGTTTGGCCTTTCCCAGCCATAGACAGTACCGAATACTGCACCCAAATCTTTCATACGACCATAGCATGGAGTGGTTTTTAGTGGTCTGGCAGCAGATCGCTCCTCGTCAGGATAGTGGGTTGTGAAAACATTTGAATATGCCTCTTCGTTCTTTTCTTTAAGATAGCCTCGTGTAGCATATGGGCCAAAGCGACGAGGGTCAACCCCCATCATGTCTACCGTTGGCTCCCCATCAACAATCCATTCTGATAACTGCCATCCTGCCCCTCCAGCCGCAGTTATGCCAAAGCTATGCCCTTCATTTAACCAAAAGTTCTTTAGGCCAGGGGCTGGCCCCACAATTGGATTACCATCAGGAGTATAGGCTATAGCCCCATTGTAGACATCTTTAACGCCAACCTCTGCAAATGCCGGAACCCTGTTAATACAAAAATCAATGTGCGGCATTAAGCGATCAAGGTCGGCCTCAAATAATTCGTATTGACAGTCATCTTTTGGCCCATCTACATAACATACTGGGGCTCCCTTTTCATAAATTCCCAATATCATTCCGCCAGCCTCCTCGCGCAAATAATATCCGCCATCAGACTCACGCAACACCCCCATTTCAGGTAGTCCTTGTTTTTTTCTTTCTAATATCTCTGGGTGTGGCTCGGTAACAATAAATTGATGTTCAACTGGTATAACAGGTATATCTAGTCCAACCATTTCTCCAGTTTTACGGGCAAAGTTGCCGGTACAAGATACTACATGCTCACAAGCTATATCGCCCTTATCTGTTTTAACAATCCAGCTATGGTCAGTTTGCTGCTCAAGTGCTGTTACTTTTGTGTGTTCATAAATTTCAGCTCCACGATTTCTTGCACCCTTACACAACGCTTGGGTCAAATCTGCTGGCTGAATGTAGCCGTCATCTGGGTGCTGTATAGCCCCAACTAATCCATCAGTATTACACATTGGCCACACATCCTTGATCTGTTCTGGAGTTAAAAATTTAACATCAACCCCAACAGTTGAACCAACACCTGCGTAGTATCTGTACTCGTCCATCCTGTTTTCACAGTTAGCTAGACGAATATTCGAAACCACACTAAAGCCTACATTCATGCCAGTTTCCTTTTCCAGTTCGTGATAGAAGTCAACAGAGTATTGGTGCAGCTTGCCAACAGAGTAGCTCATATTGAACAGTGGCAACAAGCCTGCAGCATGCCAAGTTGAGCCAGATGTTAGGTCCTTCCTTTCTAGCATAACAACATCTGTCCAGCCTTTCTTTGCCAAATGGTATAGAGTCCCAGCACCAACTACTCCTCCACCAATAACAACTACCTGTGTTTTACTTTTCACGCAATCTCTCCTGTAATTAAATGTGAATAGTCTATATCTATAATAATAAATTAAACAATTCTTGTAATCTCTTTAGTAAATTGTAAATACTGACTAAACGGTCAATGTGTGAATATTATTGTAAAAAGTGGCTTTTGTCAATAAATATTTTTTGATATAAAAGACCAGTATTGGCTACAATTAAGTAGGTTTATAGCCAGCATTTGCTACATAATCTTTTAATATCGCGCTATCAAATGATGCCTCTAATTCTGATGCCATATTTTCAACAGGCTGAACCATATCGCCGTCAGGTATTTCCGTCACCTCGTTATTCCAGTCAGCCAGGTAAGAGTCTGAATCAGTTGACCCACCAACTGCTGCTGCTGAATCGACTGCCTCCATGAATCGCTTGTCGAGTTGTATTTTTTTTACCTCTCTACGAGATTTCTTTATCATGACCTGGGTTGGAATGTCACGCCACTTAATAATTGTTAGGTTCATATGTTTTCTGATTAATAAACAGTTTGAATATACTCTCTAGAATTCTACCATTTATATTGATTATATTTTTACTTTAACTATATAAAATTTAACAAAATATTTATTCTTTATATCTGAAAAATATTTATTGACAAAAGCCACTTTTTACAATAATATTCACACATTGACCGTTTAGTCAGTGTTTATGTTATTTTATGGAGCTAGATTATGAATGAAGAAGATGATTTTGATCTAAATGAATTGGACGATAAAGAGCTTGTAGAACAGATCCAAGACGACCTATATGATGGCCTTGATGAGGAAGTAACCGAAGGTACGGAGATTCTTCTGTCTAGAGGTTGGGACGCTAACGATGTTTTAGGAGAGGCCTTAGTTGGCGGCATGAAGATTGTAGGAATTGACTTTCGTGATGGAATTTTATTTGTCCCTGAAGTACTTAAGTGTGCAGGAGCAATGAAGGGCGGTATGGGTATCCTTAGGCCAATCCTTGCCGAATCAGCTGAGGACACCTCGCTAGGTAAATTTGTCATAGGAACGGTTAAAGGCGATATACATGATATTGGTAAAAACCTGGTAGGAATGATGCTTGAAGGGTCAGGGTTTGAAGTTATTGATCTCGGTATAAATAATCCAGTTGAAAACTATCTTCAGGCTATAGATGAGCACGGGCCAGTAATTTTAGGTATGTCAGCACTACTGACAACTACAATGCCTTATATGGGCGTTGTGGTTGAAGAAATGGAAAAGCGTGGGCTACGTAAAGATGTGCATATTATGTGTGGTGGTGCACCACTAAACCAAGAGTTCGCTGACGCTATAGGTGTGCCAGCTTATGGTAGAGATGCAGCACGTAGTTCCGAAATGGCAGAAGATCACGTGCTTAGCTTGAGAAATAAACGTGTACACAGATAACAAAAACAATGTCGATCTAAAAAAACGTTTAGTTTTAGGTTGCGGAGCTCTTGTATATGATTTAGTCGACCTTATCAAGCAAAACCCAGGCCTTTCTGAATTAGTTGATCTGCAATGTTTGCCGGCTAGTTGGCATAACAAGCCACAATTAATTGCTCCCGGGGTGGACAAGTACCTATCCAAGAATGCAGATAACTATAGTGACGTTTATATTGCTTATGCAGATTGTGGTACTGGCGGTGAACTGGATAGGGTTATAAATAAATATAATGCAAAAAGAATTGGTGGTTCGCATTGCTATGAATTTTTTGCAGGAACGAAACTATTCAATGAACTATCTGAGCAAGAGTTGGGCACTTTCTATCTGACCGACTACTTGGTAAAAAATTTCCAAAAAATAATTATTCAGGGGTTAGGACTAGATAAGCACCCAGAACTATTTGAGGTTTACTTTTCTAATTACAAGAAGCTGGTTTATCTAGCGCAGACTGATAATGAAAGGTGGCAGAAGGAGGCCTCAAGGTATGCACAAGACTTCGGCTTTGAATACGAATACAGATTAGTTGGAACTGGGAACCTTGACACAGTATTCAACGGTATCGAACTAGCCACAATATAGAACTAAAAAGAGGCAACAAATATGTACAGAGCGAGACAATTTGCAAGCAAACATGCGAGAGGATATGAGATAGCTTATAACCTATCATCGCCTGTCATCTTGTCCACCCTTAAGTTTATAAAAAGATTTACAAAAAGTAGACTAGACATTCCATTCACTTGGGTTGAGAAATTACTAAAGGGCTTCCTATTCGATTGCCAGATGTGTGGCAACTGTATACTCTCAAGTACAGGTATGACATGCCCTATGAATTGTCCTAAAACCCTTAGAAATGGCCCCTGTGGAGGGGTTCTTGAGAATGGCAATTGTGAAGTGAATAATGAAATGAGGTGTGTATGGGTGAGCGCCTGGGAGGGTTCAAAAAAAATGAAAAATAATACTGCAATCCAAGAAATACAGTTTGCTATCGACCATGAAAATCGTGGCAAGAGTGCTTGGATTCGTCTAATCAATAGCTAAATTAATATTAACTGTCATAACTATGGAAGAGTCACTGAAAATTAATCCAGAATTTGTATACCACCCAGGTAATCCTCTACCTGAAAAGGAAGGTCATGTATCGTGTGGTCGTTTTGAGCGCGTATTAAGAGCTGGCGATTTTGCTGTCACAACAGAACTTGCACCGCCAGACTCTGCAGACAGAACCGAAGTATTTCATAGAGCGTCAATGTTTAATCAGGTTGTAGATGCAATAAATGCCACTGACGGTTCTGGAGCAAACTGTCACATGTCGAGTGTTGTTGTTTGTGCCCTACTTAGCCATATAGGGTACTCCCCCATATTGCAAATTTCATGTAGAGATAAAAACAGGATCGCTATACAGGGCGATATTTTAGGTGCTGCAGCATTAGGTGTAGGCAATGTATTGGCTCTTACCGGCGATGACGTCAGCGCTGGAGATCAGCCTGAGGCTAAACGAGTTTTTGATTTGGACAGCATATCGCTACTAAAAACCATTACCAAGATGAGAGATGAGTCAATACTATTGAGTGGGAGAAAACTCACCAAGCCTCCAAAAATGTTTGCCGGAAGCACAATAAACCCTTTTGTTCCACCCATCGATTCAAGGGTAATACAACTAAAAAAGAAAATAGATGCCGGCGCAGAGTTTATACAAACTCAGTACTGCTTCGACTTACCGATGATGAATGAGTTCATGTCGCAAGCAGTTGATATGGGCCTTACAGAGCGAGCATTCATCTTACCAGGGGTTGGCACTTTGGCGTCTGCTAATACAGCTAGATGGCTCAAAAAGAATGTACCAGGTGTACACATTCCTGACAGCATAATCAAGCGACTAGATGGTGCAGATGATCAACAAAAAGAGGGTAGAAAAATTTGCACTGAATTCATGCAACAGGTTAAGGAAATTGACGGCGTTAGTGGCGTACATATTATGGCATACAAGCAAGAGCAACACGTTGCCAAGATGGTAAAGGATTCAGGTGTCTTGGGAGATAGGAAGCCTTGGGCGCCTAAGAATGAGTATTAATTAATTAATGGAGTAAAAAGAAAATGTCAACATCTACAACATTGTCTTCAATGAGACAAGAAGTAACAATCGGGTTCGGCCAACCCTTCGTTATGATTGGTGAACGTATAAACCCAACTGGAAGAAAGATACTAGCTGAAGAAATGAAGGCTGGGGACTATTCTCGAGTAGAAGCCGAGGCTATCGCCCAGGTTGAGGCTGGTGCACAAATGCTGGATATAAATGCTGGAATACCTTTGGCAGATGAGCCTGCGATTCTTGCAGAGTCAATTCGTCGAGTACAGGCAGTGGTTGATGTGCCTCTATGCATCGACTCGTCTATTATTGAGGCTCTTGAGGCTGGGCTCGCTGTGTACCAAGGACGTGCACTAGTAAACTCTACCACTGGAGAAACTGAAGTTCTCGAAAGGGTACTGCCATTGGTAAAAAAATATAACGCTGCAGTCGTTGCTATATCCAACGATGAGACAGGAATAAGTCAAGATCCAGACGAAAGATTCAAGGTTGCCAAAAAGATTGTTGAGCATGCAGCAGATTATGGCATCCAGCCACAGGACGTTGTAGTTGATCCACTGGTTATGCCTATTGGCGCAATTTCACAGGCCGGAAACCAGGTATTTGCATTGGTTCATCGTTTACGCTCGGAACTAAAAGTTAACACAACATGTGGCGCGTCAAATGTTAGCTTTGGACTGCCACAGAGGGGCGGTATAAATAATGCATTTTTACCGATGTCAATTGCATCTGGCATGACCTCTGCAATTGTAAACCCACTACATAAAGAACTAGTTCAAGCCATAAAGGCGGCAGACGTGCTGACCGGTGCAGATGATGGTTGCAAGAGATGGATATCCCTCTATAAGGACCCATCTGTATCGGGAAGGCCTTCTCGTGAAGGCAAACGTCGTAGAAGGAGAACTTAAGTTAAGGAAGTAAAATGAAGAAGATTTTCTACAAAGGTTCATGTGTTTGTGGCAAAACAAGTTACGAGGCATATGATCTAAAGGATGTGTCGATTTGCCATTGCGAGCAATGCCGTAACATGACCGGCCACCATATGGCTGCATGCCAAGCAGAACGCAACAATATCAAAATTATAGGCCCAGTTAAGTGGTTCTACACGCATGAAAATTCTCGTCATGGTTTTTGTGAGAACTGTGGTTCACAGCTATTTTGGCAGAATGATAATAGACCAACAATAAGTGTCACTGCTGGAAGCCTAAATGATTCAAAAAAATTAACAATTAGACATAATATATTTATCGAAGAGAAGGGCTCATACTACGAAATAAATCAACATGAAAAACAACACCTTGGCTATGGAAACAATAATATCGCTGATGATTAATAGGACTTGACTTGAAGAATAAACGACAAATTTGCTTTACACCTTCTGGGCTCAAACAAAAAGGCGATATTGGGGGCACTATTCTCAAGGCCGCTCAAGATGCCGGTGTGGCAATTCGCTCACTGTGCGGTGGTTATGGGCAATGCCACCAATGCTGGGTAGAGGTTTCTGAGGGCAAACACCATAAGTTCGGTATAGAGTGCTCTGCAGAAGATTCTGGCGAGCTAACACAAATTGAAAGTCAACTAATCAAAGACAATCCTAAATACCTAGGTATGAGGCTAGCCTGTCAAACCTCCATTCGGGGCGACCTAGTGATTGATGTTCCAGAAGAAAGCCAAGAACATAGGGCATATATTAGTAAAAAAAATGCCGCCCAAGAATACACTTTATCGCCCTCAGTTCAGTTAATAGACTGCCAACTTGAAAAGCCAACACTGGACGAGAACCCATCTGCAACAGAAAACCTTTTAGCTCAACTTAGAAAGCAAGGAATTAATGCTACTTTCGATTTCAGCTTATTGAAAGACTTTCAGAGTCTAATTCAAAAAACTAATGGCGAACTAAGTGTGGCTGTACGTGATAGCAATAAAGTGATAGCAGTCTACCCTAAAGGTGACCACCAAATTATTGGTTGTGCCATCGATATTGGATCAACAACCCTTGCACTATATGTCTATGACCTACAAACTGGGAAGCTGGTGTTTGAGTCCAGCTCTATGAACCCGCAGATACGTTACGGGGAAGACTTAATGAGTCGAGTTTCCTATGTAATGATGAACAAGGATGGAGACAAAAAATTAACCACTGCTGTGCACTCTAAACTAACAGAAATGCTGCATGAGGCCTGTGGGAATCTAAAACTTGAACTGGACAAGTTATTGGATATAGTTCTTGTTGGTAATCCTATTATGCATCATATTTTCTTTGGTATCTCTCCAGTAGAGCTAGGACAGGCTCCGTTTACAGTCGCCACTAGAGAGTGGCTTGACGTTGATGCGCAAGATCTAGGTTTTGACCTTTACCCTAAAACAAGGCTATCATTTCTACCTCTAATTGCTGGCCATGTAGGTGCAGACACCGCTGCAGCCTATTTAAGTCAAATGCACATAATGCATTCACAGACAACTCTACTTGTTGATATTGGAACTAACGCTGAAATAATGCTTGCAAAAAATGGTAAGGTTTATGCTACCTCGTCTCCCACCGGTCCGGCATTTGAGGGGGCTGAAATTAGTTCTGGTGTGAGGGCTACCTATGGCGCAATCGAAAGGGTAAGAATCGATAAGGACAATTTATCAGTACGCTATAAAATGATTGGGGTTAATGCTTGGTCCGATGAAGATGAATTTAGCAAATCCAATCATAAGGCTATAGGTATATGTGGTAGCGGAATAATTGAGGCAATTGTAAGTTTAGCAGAAACCGGAATTATAGATAAGACCGGGCTGTTCGTTGAATCAAGTGCACCAGAAAGATTCTCTAAAATTGGCAACACAACTAGATTTCTGTTAGTTGATCAGGGAGAACAATCTATCTATATTGAGCAGGTAGATATTCGCTCAATCCAGCTTGCTAAAGCCGCCCTATCAGCCGGAGTTAGCCTGCTTATGGATTATCTTGACTGTGCAAAATTTGATAGAGTCCTTTTAGCTGGCGCATTTGGTGCTCATTTAGATTCAAGATACGTGGCACTACTTGATATCATACCAACGGCTACAGAAGAAATCATAACCTCTATCGGTAACGCCGCAGGGATTGGTGCTAGCGCTGCATTGCTTGATACCAGTAAGCGCCAAAAAATTATAGATGCCGTTAGCGCAGTGATAAAAATCGAGAGTGCAAATGAACCTAAATTCCAACAATATTTTGTTGACGCTATGAAATTTTCGGTGTCCCCAATAATGGAACAGAAAGTTAATAAAAAAAGACGTAGAAATAGAAATCAGGAGATATAGATATGGCAAGAGAAAGAAGAAGGCGCAGAAACTCTGGTAATGAGTCTGCAGAAAATGTTATACCTAAGCCTCCGGCATATATTAAACGCAAAATTCCACACTACAGCATTTTAAGTGATGATGAGCTTGGAATTATTGAGCACAACGCTGACACAATTCTGGAAGAGATAGGTATTGTGTTCTCAGAAGATGAAGAGTCGCTAGATATATTAGCTGGCGCTGGCGCCAATATTGATGGAGAACGTGTTCGTTTCCCTAGGGGCATGTGTCGTAAAATTATCCAGGAGTCTGCCCCCAAAGAATTTAAACAGCACGCACGAAATCCGGAAAAAAGCGTAATAATAGGTGGTAATAACATGGTTCTTGTGCCTGCATATGGATCACCGTTTGTTCATAGCCTTGACAAGGGTCGTCGTTACGCGTCACTAGAAGATTTTCAAAACTTTATCAAGCTTGCATACATGTCTGACAACCTTCATCACTCTGGTGGGACCATATGTGAGCCATGTGACTTGCCTGTTAATAAACGACACTTCGATATGATATATAGCCACATAAAGTATTCCGATAAGCCTTTTATGGGTTCTGTTACTGCATCAGAGCGTGCACAAGATACTGTTAATATGGCTAAGATAGTTTTTGGCGATGAATTTGTTGATAGTAATTGCGTCCTTATAAGTCTGATTAATGCATCTTCTCCGATGTCTTTTGATGCAACCATGCTCGGATCATTAAAGGTTTATGCGCGCAACAATCAAGCCACAATAGTTACACCTTTCATAGTAGCAGGAGCTATGGCCCCTGTCACCGCTGCAGGTGTTGCAGCGCAAAGCTTAGCAGAAGGAATGGCAGGTATGGCGTTTGCTCAAATCTTAAGGCCAGGTGCACCGGTTGTGTACGGAAACTTCGTAACAGCAATGTCTATGAAGTCTGGAGCGCCTACCTTTGGAACACCTGAGGCTGGACATATGATGAATATTTCTGGCGCCCTGTCAAGACGCCTAGGCGTCCCTTTTCGTAGTGGAGGCGGTTTCAATGGAGCAAAACTACCAGACGCTCAAGCTGGTTATGAGTCTGCAAACACTATGCAGGCAACCATAAATGCTAGCGTTAACTTCAATCTTCACACTGCTGGATGGCTTGAGGGGGGTCTCGCTATGAGCTATGAAAAGTTTATCATTGATTCTGATCAGGCAGGTATGATGCGTATTAGCGCTGAGGGCGTTGAGATGAACGAAAATGGCCAAGCGATGGATGCTATACGTGAGGTTGGCCCTCAATCTCACTTCTTGGGTTGCAGTCACACAGAGAAAAATTTCAAAACAGCTTTCTATATGTCAGATGTTTTGGATGATAACAGTTTTGAGCAGTGGGTAGAGGATGGCTCTAGGGATACCGCGACCATTGCTAGCGAAAAATACAAAAAATTACTTGATGAATACGAATTGCCTGCACTTGACCCCAAAATCGATAACGCACTTTTGGATTATATAAAGACTCGCAAGGACAGTTTTGAAGACTCGAATATTTAATTGTATTATTGTAAATAAGTTATTTAAATTCACTTATTTTTGAATTTTATTAGCAACTTATTTTGGCGTATAACGTGATAATACATGTACTTACAGTGAATTTAAATATATCAATTTATTTGAAATTAATTCACTTTAGATAGAATTATTTTTTAACTTAACATAGCTGCTTGGAGGCAAATATGAGAGAACATAAAACAGACATTGAGATTGCCAGAGGGGTAAGTGGTGAACATATAAATGATATAGGTGCTAAACTTAATATCGATAAAGAAGACCTTGTGCCTTTTGGCCATGACAAGGCTAAAATTTCCTGGGAGGCTATAGCAAAAGCTAAAAGCAACAAGGATGGTAAACTTATCCTAGTAACTGCTGTAACTCCGACCCCGGCTGGTGAAGGGAAAACAACAACCTCTGTCGGTCTAACGGATGGTCTAAATATAATTGGCAAACAAACCACTGTATGCTTGCGCGAACCAAGCCTAGGGCCGTGCTTCGGTATGAAGGGTGGAGCTGCAGGTGGTGGATATGCACAGGTTATCCCTATGGAAGACATTAACCTACATTTTACTGGTGACTTTCACGCAATAACATCAGCCCACAGCCTGCTAAACGCAATGATTGATAATCACATATATTGGGGCAACTCTCTAAACATTGACAGTAGAAAAGTGCAGTTCAGACGTGTAGTTGACATGAATGACAGGTCACTACGTTCAATTACCTCTTCGCTGGGAGGGTCTACAAACGGATACCCTCGAGAAGATGGATATGATATAACTGTAGCTTCAGAGGTTATGGCTATATTTTGCTTATCTCAAGACTTAAAAGAGTTAGAGGAAAGGCTAGGTAATATTATTATTGCGTATACTCGCGATATCAAACCAATTAGAGCTAAAGATATCAATGCACATCAAGCTATGACTGTGCTATTGAAGGATGCATTTAGACCAAACCTTGTACAAACACTAGAGGGCAACCCCGCTCTTATTCATGGCGGACCATTTGCTAATATAGCTCACGGTTGCAACTCAGTAATAGCAACCAAAACCGCCTTAAAACTTTCAGACTATGTTGTCACTGAGGCAGGCTTTGGGGCAGACCTTGGGGCAGAAAAATTCTTTAACATAAAGTGCCGTAAAGCAGGACTAGCTCCAGATACTGTTGTACTAGTCGCTACTATTAGAGCACTGAAACATCAGGGCGGCGTTGCCAGAGACGAACTAAACACTGAGAACACTGAGGCATTATCAAATGGGTGTGTTAATCTTGGAAGGCATATAAGAAATCTTTCTTTCTTCGGTATTCCAGTTGTGGTTGCTATTAACAAGTTTATAACTGATACCGAAGCAGAGTTTGACGTAATTAAGGATTACTGTGCTCAATTCCATGTAGAAGTGAGCGTTACTAGTCATTGGGAGAATGGTGGAGACGGCGCTACAGACTTGGCAAAAAAAGTTGCAATGCTTGCAGACTCAGGTGCCTCTCAGTTCAAAACACTCTATGATGATGAGTTACCATTGTTTGAAAAGGTTGAAGCTATAGCCAAGACTCTTTATCAGGCTGAGGAAGTACAAGCAGACCAAAAAATTAGAGATTCATTTTCTTGGTATCAGGATAATGGCTTTGGTCACTTACCAGTGTGCATAGCAAAAACTCAGTACAGCTTCTCAACAGACCCCCTACTGCTTGGAGCACCTAGCTCTCATTCTATGTCAATAAGGGAAGTTAGGTTATCTGCAGGAGCTGAATTCTTGGTGGTTGTTTGTGGTGCGATAATGACGATGCCTGGACTACCCAGGTCACCTGCAGCCGACAAAATTAAATTAAACAATCAAGGACTCGTGGAAGGTCTATTTTAACCATGTCAATACCAGGTACAGTTAGCTTTAATATACACAGGGTTGATAATTCATCCCTAGAGAAACAAAGTGACACGATCGCTATTGAGGAGCCATTAGAGATTGTTATAAAGCACTACATAGATGGTGCCTGGATTGAAGAACCATTAATGGTAACTATGAGAACTCCAGGAGATGATTTGTCATTAATCAAAGGTCTACTCTTTTCTGAAGGGATAATATCCAGCATTGACGAGATTGATGACATTTCTAAATTCGGATCAAACACAAGCCAACATAATGTAGACAACTCTTTGATGGTTACTCTGAATCAAAAAAACCAAGTAAGCCTAAGCAATCTTAAGAGGCATTTTACGGTTAACTCTAGCTGTGGAGTCTGTGGCAAAGGCACATTAAATGCTATAGAAATAGCTTTTGAACCTCAAATAACTATAAATAAACCATGCATCAACTTTGATTTAATACCTACCCTACCAAAATTATTAAATAACGCCCAAGCTCAGTTTGCACAGACAGGTGGTGTGCACGCATCAGCACTATTTAACACTAACGGGGACCTACTACATTTGGCTGAAGATGTCGGACGACACAATGCTCTAGACAAGTTAATTGGCTATTGTAGGGCTAACAGTATATTAAAACCTATAGAACAATTTGTAGTATGCTCTGGTCGTATCAGTTTTGATATTATCCAAAAAATATTGATGTCTAGAATTGGGATGGTCATAGGCATAGGTGCGCCAAGCTCTCTTGCAATTGATTTAGCAAAAAAGTTCGATATAACATTGGTTGGATTCATAAAGAAACACAAGTACAATATATATAATGGAGAATGGCGTATCACGTCAATTTCCTAGGAAACAATATGTCTAGAAATTTAAGCCTTCTATCTGGAAAACGCGACGACAAGAATAGCTTGTTCGGAAAAATTGTATCAAGCCCAACCCAAAACTCTGACAACAAGCTTGCACATGAATACAACGTGGGAGTTTCAACAATTCACAGCACTAAAAGTTTTTATGACTTTTTGGATGAGGGCTTTAAAAGTAAGAAGGCATATGCATGTACAGGTAGCGCCTGTCTATGTCGTGGCACCCAAGACTCGGTTGTAGATAAGCTTAGAGAAAAGTTTGGAACTGGTAGTGTAGGCGAAATGGTTTGCCTGGGTAGGTGCTATGAAAATAGCGCTTTTCATTACAACGGTAACAACTATTCCGGTGACGATATAGACAAACTCGATAAGATTGTTTCTGACAAACACACTACGAGTAATACATACACAATGAAGTCTTACTCTGATGTTTCATTCATAGTTGAAGAGGAGATATTCTCAAGCTACGATGACTTTAAAGAATTGCTTCTAAGTTGCTTTTCAGAAGATAAGGCAAATTTAATTACAAAACTTAAGGATTCTGGCTTAAGGGGTCGGGGTGGTGCAGGATTCCCTACAGGCATGAAGTGGGAGTTTTGCCAAACACAAGAAGCCAACACCAAGTATGTAGTTTGTAATGCTGATGAGGGCGACCCTGGAGCCTTTTCTGACAGGTATTTGCTTGAACATCAGACCCTAAAAGTGTTATTTGGAATGGTAATTTGTGGTTACCTTATCGGCTCAAAGCAAGGCTTCGTGTATATTCGTGGAGAGTACCCAGAGTCAATAAGCAAAACAAATGATGCACTAGAAAAACTTCGTAATCTTGGTCTACTTGGTGAGAATATTCTAGGCACAGGTTTCGACTTTGATATGAATGTTGTTATGGGCCAGGGTGCATACATTTGTGGTGAAGAGACTGCACTAATTGCTTCCATTGAAGGTAGACGTGCCGAGGTAGACGTGCGCCCCCCCTTCCCAACTGTTGAGGGTTTATATAAAAAACCGACAGTCGTGAATAATGTTGAAAGTTTGGCTGCTGTTGCTGCAATTTTCAAGCTCGGAGCAGAGCCTTTTAAGAATATTGGTAATGGCCAATCCACAGGGACAAAATTGATATCTCTCGATGGACATTTCAACAACCCGGGACTTTATGAGGTTGACATGTCTTCGAAGATGGACTTCATCATTGATGAAGTCGGTGGTGGCTTTAATGATGACATAAAAGCGGTACAGGTTGGTGGTCCATTGGGAGGGATTGTCCCTGTAGATGTACTAAGATCACTAACACTTGACTTTGAGTCTTTCGATGCTGGTGGTTTTTTGCTTGGACATGCCGGTTTTGTTTGTATTCCTAGCTCGTTTTCCGCAGTTGAATACGCTAAACACCTGTTTGCATTTACAGCGCACGAATCTTGTGGTAAATGCTTCCCTTGCCGATTAGGCTCTACTCGTGGCAATGAGATGCTAGTTGCGGCAACCGATAAAGGCGAAAAGTTGTCTAGAGAGTTGATTGAGGATTTACTACAAACTATGGAGGCTGGCTCGTTGTGCGCGCTCGGTGGCGGGCTACCTTTGCCAATAAAAAACTTACTCGAGTATTGTGCTGATGAGTTTAAACCGATTATGGAGAATTAAGATGTCAGATAGCATAAAAGGTGTATTTATTGATGACGTTGAATATCCGTTAGATGATTCAACTTCTATACTAGAATTCAGCAACAAAGTCCTCGGCGAGAAGATTATACCCACACTATGTGATGACGAAAATTTAAGGCCTTATGGCGCTTGTCGTGTCTGTTCTGTTGAAATTCAGCAAGGCGAGAATAGCCGAAAAAGAACTGTCGCTTCATGCCACACTCCAATAACTCCTGGTATGCGGGTTTATACCAACTCCGATAGCGTTAAAGCCTTGAGAAAGAACATTGTTGAGCTGGTATTAAGTGACCACCCTCCAGAATGTTTGACATGTGAAGTTAATGGCAACTGTGAACTCCAAGATGTGGCTGCAAGTGTTGGCGTTAGAGAGATTAGATACTCTAAAGGCAAGACTCACTGTGACAGAAAAAAAGACTTGTCTCATGCATACATGCGTATGGAACTTTCTAAATGCATAAACTGCTCTAGATGTGTGCGGGCCTGTGACGAAGTACAAGGTCAATTCACCTTAACAATGACCGGTAGAGGCTTTGAATCACGCATCACCACAGATAATGACATGCTATTTGGGGACTCATCTTGTGTCTCTTGTGGAGCTTGTGCCCAAACATGTCCAACCTCAGCAATTTCAGATATTTTCCAATCTAAATCAGTCGAATCTGATAAAAAAGTTAGAACAGTATGTTCGTATTGCGGGGTTGGGTGTAATCTCGAGGTCGCAGTTAAAAATGACGAGGTATTATCAATACGCGCACCCCAGGATGCAATAAATTCAGGGCATACCTGCTTGAAAGGTCGCTACGCTTTTAAATTTTATAATCATAAAGACCGTTTAACATCGCCTCTAATTAGAAAAAATGGGGACCTCGTTCCTTGTTCATGGGATGAAGCGTTAAACTTTATCAAAGATAAATTTGAATCCATTAAGGAAGAGCATGGGCCTGATGCTATCGCCGGTATTGCTTCGGCGCGTTGCACTAATGAGGAAAATTTTTTATTCCAAAAGATGATTCGACAGTTGATTGGCACTAACAATATTGACTGCTGTGCTAGGGTATGCCACTCTCCAACTGCACTGGGTATGCAGCAGAGTTTCGGTACAGGTGCTGGCACTAACCCAGCCACAGATATACCTCTGTGCGATCTCATGATAGTTATAGGAGCCAACCCAACCTCAGCACACCCAGTAACAGGCGCAAAAATTAAACAGCAGGCCCTGTCTGGAGCAACCCTTATAGTAGTCGACCCTGTAAAAACAGAACTGGCTAAACTGGCTGACTATCACTTACAGCTCAGACCGGGTACAAATGTAGCTGTCCTTAATATGATGCAATATTTCATAGTTGAGGCTGGACTTGTAGATTATGACTTTATAAAAGAGAGATGTGAAGGTGGTCTTGAGTTTATTGAACAAATTAAAGGATTAGATATAGATACTATGGCCAAAGTATCTGGGGTTGATAAAGATCATGTGAAAGAGGCGGCACTCGCTTACGCGAAAGCAAAAAACGCAATGGAATTCCATGGCCTTGGAGTTACTGAGCATTCACAAGGAACGCATACTGTAAAGTTAATAGCTAATCTTGCAATGATGACAGGCAACATAGGCAGACCAGGGGTTGGGGTCAACCCTCTTCGTGGCCAGAACAATGTTCAGGGTGCTGCTGATATGGGATGCCAACCGCACCATGGCCCTGGCTATATGTGGATGGATCAACTTGAAGTTCAAGACTATTATAAAAGTAAATTTAATTTACCCACACCCACCACTACAGGTAAAAAAATTCCTGAAATGTTTGACGGTGCAATTGAAGGATCAGTTAAGGCTCTTTGGATTTTTGCAGAGGACGTTGTTCATACTGATCCAAATACACATCACGTTATTAAGAGCATCAATGCGCTTGATATACTTGTAGTTCAAGATATTTTCATGAGCGAAACCGCTAGAATGGCGGATGTAGTTCTTCCTGGATCGACATTCCTTGAGAAGAGCGGTACCTTTACAAATGCTGAGAGAAGGGTACAACAAGTCAATGCAGCCGTTAAACCTCTAAAAGGATGTAAAACTGATGGACAGATTATCGTTGAAATGATGCGTAAGTTAGGCTATGACCAACCAGACTTTGATGCTGCAGGAGTCCTCAGAGAGGTGTCTCGAGTGGTTCCATTCTTTGAGGGTATAACATGGAAAGCATTGAGTTCAAACCCAATGGGACTTCAGTGGCCAGTTAACAAGAAGGGAGAAGACACACAAATTCTACATATCGGTGAGTTTCAGCGTGGTAGAGGCAAATTCCATCACTATGACTGGATAGAAAGTGAAGAGCTTGTTAAGCACAAAAATAAATACCCATTTATTCTTACAACAGGACGTGAACTACAGCACTACAACTCCGCAACTATGACCAGACGCACATCAAATGTAGACATACTAACTAAAGACGTAATTATGATGAACCCTAGAGACGCCAAAAAGAAAGACTTGAAGACAGGCGACAGGGCCAGGTTAAGGTCTGATCGAGGTACAATAACCCTTGATGTTGAGGTTACTGATCGTGTGAAAAGAGGAGTTGTACGTACAACCTTCCATTTCCCTGAAGTTCTAATTAACGAAGTTACTAGCGCTATAACAGACGAAGAAACCAAATGCCCTGAATACAAAGTTGTGGCTGTAGAAGTTGAAAAAGTCTGACACAGAATATTCATAATTTTTTTTAGTTCTTTCTTTTCTGTGGGTTAATGACAAAAAAATACAATATTACTTCATCCTGTACTATCCTTTATTGACTGGACGGTCAATATAATGTATTATTTTGTTATTGACTATTCGGTCAGTAAGTACGACAAATAGAAGGACAAGATGGACAAGAAACCAAACCTGCAAAAAAAAATAATTGATGCCACTTTAACTGAAATATCGACCAACGGTATCGAAAATCTTACTGCAAAAAGTATTAGCAAAAGAGCTAACACATCTACTGGAATCATATACCATCACTTCGGCACGATGGAGGGTCTAGTATTTGCTACTTATTCAGAACTAATGAATGAACTAACCAACAGAAGAGATGAGGTAAGAAAGAAACACCCCAACGACCCAATAAAAAGATTAAAAGCAACTATGTTAGTTAATTTTGACAAAGAATTTGTCGATAACGACAACAGGAGTGGCTGGACTCAGTTATGGGCAAGCTCTGTATGCAATAAAAACATTAACGAACTCGTCAATGTATACTACAAGTCTCTTTACTCTGAGATAGAGTCTGATTTTAAAGAATTCTGTGACGATGCAAGTTCCAGACAAAATGCCTTATCAATAATCTCTATGATTCATGGCTACTGGATAGAACTAATAATCACAAAAAATGCCACAGTAGACGAATGTATTGATGCAGCAAACAATTGCATAGACAAAGCCAACAAGGCTGAATATATAAAGTCATTAATTTGATCTATAACTAGCCATATTTATCACTATAAAGCTATGAAGTACTCATTACTTTCTTTATTTAAGCAGGGCCTAAAAAACAACCAGGACTGGCCACAGGCTTGGAGCTCTCCAAAGATAAAGCACAAGTATGACGTCATCATTATAGGTGGAGGTGGGCATGGGCTTGCTACTGCATATTATTTGGCTAAAGAGTACGGCATAAAGAATATAGCTGTACTTGAGAAAGGTTACATCGGTGGTGGCAATACTGCCAGAAATACAACTATTGTTAGGTCCAACTATCTATGGGATGAGTCGGCCATGCTTTATCAGCACTCACTAGACCTGTGGGGAGGGCTTTCTCAAGACATTAATTACAACGTTATGTTTAGCCCTCGTGGCGTTTACAACCTAGGCCACACACTTCAAGAAATGCGCGACATTGAGCGCCGTGTAAATGCAAACGTAATTAACGGCATTACCGCTGAGGTTGTTCTTGCTGAAGAGATCAAGAGACGCATTCCTTTGATAAATATATCAAAAAATGTTCGCTACCCAATTATGGGGGCGTCTTACCAATCAACAGGTGGAGTTGCCAGGCATGATGCTGTAGCTTGGGGCTTTGCTCGTGCTGCTGCTGCACTAGGGGTCGACATAATAGAGCAATGCGAGGTAACCGGGATGGATATACAAAACTCTACCATTGCTGGTGTAAACACAACTAAAGGTTATATCGGAGCAAACCAAGTGGGCTGTGTTGCTGCTGGGCATTCATCAGTCCTGGCATCTATGGCAAAAATTCGACTTCCAATTGAGAGCCACCCTTTGCAGGCCTTTGTTTCTGAGCCCATGAAGGCTGTACTTGATACGGTGGTAATGTCTAACGCGGTACACGGATACATAAGCCAGTCTGACAAAGGCGACTTGGTCATAGGTGCTGGAATTGATAGCTATAATTCATACTCCCAGAGGGGAAGTCCACACGTAATAGAGCATACTGCCGCCGCTATTCTGGAGCTATTCCCAGCGTTCAGTCGTGCGAGAATGAATCGTCAATGGGGAGGGATTGTTGACACTACCCCTGACGCATGCCCTATCATTAGCAAAACAAATGTTAAGGGCTTGTACTTTAATTGTGGCTGGGGCACGGGCGGTTTCAAAGCTACACCAGGCTCTGGGCATGTATTTGCTGACACTCTTGCAAACGATTCACCACACAAACTTGCAATACCATTCTCGATAGACAGGTTCTATACTGGGCACCTTATTGATGAACATGGTGCTGCAGGTGTGGCCCACTAAAATAACTGGAAGCTAATTCACATGCTAAAAATATTTTGTCCATACTGTAACAGTCACCTAGAAGAAGAGGACTTTAGTTATTCTGGTGAGGCCCTAATTGCAAGGCCCAGTAACCCTGAGAAGGTCAGTGATGAGGACTGGGGTGATTATCTTTTTATGCGAAAAAACCCTAAAGGTAGGCACCTTGAGCAGTGGCAACATAGCTCAGGATGTCGCAAGTTTTTTGTCATTGAAAGGAGCACAATAGATAACACTATCTATGGCAGTCATACTATGAAACAAGCTTCTACCGAGTTGAAAAATGAGAAGAATTAAGCCAATCGTTACAAGTTCAATTATTAACGATTCTGAGGTCGTAAGTTTTGTTTTTGAAAATAAAACATATAGCGGCTTTGCCGGAGACTCTTTAGCCTCTGCACTGAGTGCAAATGACATAAAGGTCCTCAGTAAGAGTTATAAGTATGCCCGACCAAGAGGATTAATGGCGCCATACGCTGACGAACCAAATGCACTAGTAAGTCTGGAACAAAAGGGTGTGTATACGCCAAATGCAAAGGCAACACAGGTTGAGTTATATCAGGATATGAATGCTACCGCACCAACACTTAACCCAGACTTAATAGGGAGCATTAAACCTCTATTCAAAGTTTTTCATAAGTTTATGCCTGCAGGCTTTTATTACAAAACCTTTATGCAACCTAAAAAACTATGGATGCTTTATGAGCGCTTCTTGAGGAGTTTCGCAGGTATCTCAAAATCTCCTGTTGAGGCTGACTCAGAGCACTATGATCATATGCACCATAATTGCGATGTCCTTGTGGTAGGTGCAGGGTTAGCTGGACTAACCGCAACACTTGAACTGGCAAAAACTGACAACAAAGTAATACTAGTAGACGAGAGGCCACAGTTGGGTGGTACTGCTTATGATTATCCTGATGAAATGATTGGCGAAACATCTCAAATCGAGCATATAAAAGGTATCGTTTCACAGCTACAGGATTTCTCAAATCTGACAATACTATCAAGAACCACAGCTTTCGCTTTTCATGATGAAAACAATATTATTGCTAACGAGTTACGGCAAGATCACATACCATTATCTGAGCGAAATACAAAGCTAAGCAGGCAAAGACTACACAAAATTAAAGCCAAACATGTGCTACTATCTACAGGTGTAAGTGAGAGACCTATTGCATTTGATAATAATGACTTACCTGGAATTATGCTTTCCAGTTCAGGTCTGTCACTACTTAACAGGTTCTCTGTACTTGCTGGTGAAAATGTTGTCATTTTTACCAATAACGATTCTGGATATGACACTGCCAATTATTTTTCAAGGTACGCACAAAATGTTAGCTTGGTAGATGTAAGACAAGAAATCTCGAATGCATCTTTGAATGATAGTATTAGATTAATCTCTAATAGCGCAATCATCAGGGCTGATGGTAATAATAAAGTCAAATCAGTAACAATAGCAAAGCTAGATTCAAATAATAATTTGCAAGACCAGCATGAAAACATTGAGGCCGATCTGGTTCTGATTGCTGGAGGTTTCAACCCAGTCGTTCATCTTGATTGCCATACAGGTTCTAGCCCAGTATGGGATGACAACCTTGTCGCTTTCGCGCCAACCTTAACCAAACCTAATCGCAGTGGCGCAGGAGCTCTGACTGGTTATGTTTATGCAAAAGATGTGCATGATAACGCTACTGAGCAGGCAAAAAATATAATAAACAATTCCCCGCACAAGCTACTAGCCACAAAAAATTATTTAAACACATCACAATTTTTTAATGTCGATGGTTTGGGTGCTAAGCAATTCGTTGACCTACAAAATGACGTCACAACTGACGATATTAAGTTAGCAATTAGAGAGAACTACAAGTGCATAGAACACATTAAGCGTTACACTGCACTTGGTTTTGGTACTGACCAAGGCAAAACATCAAATGTGCTAGGTGTTGCTATCGCAGCACAGAGTCAAAATTTACAAATGAATGAAGTTGGAACTACTACTTTTAGGCCTGCATATACTCCTGTAGCGTTTGGATCTCTGGCTGGTCAACACATTAACAATTTATTCGACCCTAGGCGCTATACCCCTATGCACCCATCGCACGAAAATAATAATGCAGTATATGAAACTGTTGGGCAATGGATGAGACCTTGGTACTTCCCAGAGAACGGACAAGAATTAGATAAAGCTGTATTTAATGAGTGCATTAAGACTCGTAAATCTCTTGGAGTTATTGATGCATCAACCTTAGGAAAGATTGAAATACACGGTCCAGATGCTAGAGAACTATTAAACAGGGTTTATAGTAACGCCTGGACTAAGCTTCCTGTCGGCTCCTGTAGGTATGGACTCATGCTAGATGAGAACGGCATGATAATGGATGACGGTGTAACTGCATGCCTTAGTGATGATCATTTCATTATGACAACAACAACTGGAGGTGCTGCTAGAGTGTATCAATGGTTAGAGCTTTGGCTGCAAACCGAATGGCCTGAACTTAAGGTTTACTTAAGTTCGGTGACTGACCACTTCTCTACAACAGCGGTAGTTGGGCCTAACAGCAGAAAACTTATGAAGTCTATATGTAGTGATATTGACTTTTCGCAAAACGGTTTCCCGTTTATGCAGTGGAGAGATGGAACAGTGTGTGGCGTTAGAGCGCGTGTTATGCGTATAAGTTTCAGTGGTGAACTGGCATATGAAATAAATGTTCAGTCTAACTATGGTAGGTATATTTGGGACAAAGTCATAGACCACGGTAAGAAGTGGGGGATAGTACAATATGGCACGGAATCTATGCACGTTCTTAGGGCAGAGAAGGGATATATTATTGCTGGCCAAGATACTGACGGATCTATATCTCCTATTGATGCCGACCTGTCTTGGATAGTGGCAAAAAATAAATCATTTTCATTTCTTGGTAGCAGATCTTTATACCGAACGGACACTGCTAGAACAGATCGAAAGCAGCTGGTTGGTATACTGACAGATGACAAAAAAGAAGTTCTAACAGAGGGTGCTCAAATGTTGAACAGTTCTGATGACAAGCATATGTTGGGTCATATCACCTCAAGCTATTTCAGCCCTATTTTGAATCGCTCTATAGCTATGGGACTTGTTAAGGATGGGTTTAATAGGAAGGGTGACAGTATCGTTGTGGCAACTGCTGACGGTAAAAAAATAAACGCAACCATTGGGTCTTACTTGTTTTATGACCCTGAGGGTTTAAAAATGAACGGCAATGGAGACGGTTTAAATGAATAATTTAGCTAAACACTCTGACCCAGTTTACGAGTCTGCCCTAGAAAAATACAACACAACATTTATTAGTGAAAACTGGAAGGTGCAAGAAACGAAAAAAAAGGCATATATAGTCATTAGAGGGCGACACGATGATGATGACTTCATTGGTGCTATGCATACACTAGAATTAGACGTTCCAAAGCCAATGAAAATAACAGATAATGGCAAAGGGATACTGATTTGGATTAGTCCTGATGAATCTCTATTAATTCTAGAAGACGAACTAAGAGATAAATTCATCAAAAAAGCTAACACTGCTTTTAGCGATATTTTCGCCTACGTGATTGACAACTCTGGAAGCTTCACAAGTCTATCCATTTCTGGTAATCATTATCTAGATGTGATGGCTAAAATGTCGCCCTATGACTATCAGCAACTAGAAAAACATAGCGCTCTTTCAACACAACTAGCTAAAGCTCCCGCTATTATTTTTCGAACACAGACAGATTCATTAACTATTTTAGTGCGCTTCTCTTTTGCCGATTACCTATGGCAAATAATTGAAAGTGCGAGCTCTGAGTACACGTAGCCTCTATTCATTGTCGAAATAGTTAGTCATAAATTCTTCAAAACTTATATCGTCTGATTGCTCAATTTCTTTGAGCTCTTTACATGAAATCTTGGCATGTTCATCCAAAAAATTGGAATGATTTTTGTCAACTCTGTTTGACAAAAAACTAGACTTGTATTGCTTCGAAAGTGTATCAGTATAATCAAAAAATCCTTGATTATTATTTCGCATATTGCTTAATATAGTTGCTGACGGAGTAAGACTACTATCTGTGATTCTTTTAGCGACACTCTTGACGTCTTTAGCGTGATTTGGACTAAACATGTGCGAACACAAGTGTACTTTATTTAGAATATCTTCGCCCCAATCTTGTAGATATTTTGATTCCCCGTTGTCTACCAGTAATAGCCCTGGCTTTCGACCTTTGTGGGCAACAAGGTTATCATTATTGTCAATATCATTCTGCTCTGATGTAGAGATTAATGCAGAATTATCTAACAAACAGAACAACAAAAATGACTCCAAGAAGTTAACCTGCTGTTGGTCAATTCCCAAAGGTGAGAGTGGATTTATGTCTATAGACCTTAGCTCTATATATTCTATGCCATGGTCTTTCAAAGCATCCAAAGGTTTCTTCTCAAGACTCATAGAAGGCTTTGGACGAACCGAAGCATAGTACTCATTTTCAATCTGCAATATATTGGTATTAAGTTGCTGGTATTCACCTTCACACTTAAGTCCGAAAGCTTCATACTCAGGGCTCGGTGTTTGCATGCCAGCTTTAAGGCTATGTATGTAGTGTCGCACACTGTTGTAATTCGCCTTTACTCCGGCCACATCTTCGCATAAATTCTGGTAACCAATGTCACCCATTCTCAGTGATGTAGCGTATGGCTCAAAAAGTGTATTGTCATTGAACTCTTGGAGCGAATGATCATGGTAACCTTCAAGGAAAGATTTGCAAACTGCTGGAGAGGCTCCGAACAGGTATGGTACTAACCACCCATAACGGATAATATTTCGTGCCATCGCCATATACGCATCATCGATAAACTCTCTTAAGCCATATTCGCTGGCGGATAGTGAATAGTATTTTTCCCAAAAGTCCGAAGAAAACGAATAATTAAAGTGTATACCTGCAATTGTTTGCATCACACTGCCGTAACGATTTGCCAAACCTCTCCTATAGATTGTTTTCATTTTGGCGCGATTAGATTCTCCATAATAAGCTATAGGTATATACGTCTTTCCTCGAATCACACAGGGCATTGAACTATGCCAAAAACTTTGGTCTGATGGCAAATTATGATACAAATAACTTTGGGTGTTGTGCAAGAAAGAGAGCATCTCTTCACACCCCTTAACTGGTGGTGTTATGAGTTCAATTAATGATTCAGAAAAGTCAGTTGTAATATATGGATGGGTTAAGGGACAGCCGAAAACCTCTGGATGTGGTTTTTGGCTAATTCCTCCTCTATCTGACACTCTAAGCCCCTCTTTTTCAAGGCCCATCTTATTAAACTGTAATAGCTTAGAATGTGGTTTTAATAATTCTATCTTTTCACAGATATGCATAACAATTACAGATGCTAAAATAGTGTCATTTTACCACTAGGAAATTCAATGGAAACAATCAAAGCTGTTGTCGGTTTGATCAAATCTAGTGACGACAGGTTTCTAATTTCTAAGCGCCGTCAGGGTAAATTTATGAGCGGTTATTGGGAGCTGCCGGGAGGGAAAATAAATACAAGCGAGACTGCAGAAAATGCCATCAAAAGGGAGCTTAAAGAGGAGCTTGGAATTAAAGTAATAGTGCTCCATTTTGTTCGCTCAATTACACACAAATATCCTGACAGAAATGTTGACTTAAGTTACTTTCTTATAGACAGCTTCGAAGGTAGCCCGTTTGGCGCTGAAAATCAACAGATTGACTGGGCAAGTATTACAAGTTTAGGTGCTTACAGGCTGCTCCCAAGCGTCAAAGAGGTGATCTACTCTTTAACCCTACCATCAATGTACTGGATTACCCCCTCTATTGGTCATTATTCAGACGAATGGGTTAACGAATTTGATAATAAACTCGCCCAAGGCATAAAACTTATACAGTTGCGTGCAAAAAACATGCTCGATGAAAGGTTCATTAAGAGCCTCTACATTAAATGTAATAATAATAACGCAAGATTACTACTAAACACAATAAATAAGACGTACGAAGAGAATTACGCTGATGGCTGGCATATAACTACCCAAGAGATGCTGTCTCTGGGTACTAGACCCTGCGGTAGTGAAAAAATTATAGGCGCCTCTACTCATAATTTAACTGAAGCACTGAAGGCTGTAGAGCTAAATATTGACTTTATTGTTATATCCCCTGTTCAGGCTACAAAAACACATCCAGAGGCCCACCCTTTAGGTTGGCAGGCTGCAAAAGACGTGGTAGATAAGGTTAATACTCCGGTATATTTTTTAGGAGGCATGGGCGTTAAGGATTTAGAAAAAACCATTAAGTTTGGTGCCCAAGGGATTGCTGGTGTTAGTGCTTTTTAATGTGGCTGTACTGGAATAAAATACTCAATAATTATAATTCAGCTAACCTTATCACGGGTGAATGTCCAATTTAAATTATCAGACAAGTTATCTCTATATCTATACCCCTCAAGGCAAAAATTCTTTAAACCTTCAGGGCTCAGTACTTTGTTGTCAATCATATATCTGGCCATCAGGCCTCTGGCCCTTTTAGCGTAAATACCAATAACTTTATACTCTCCACCCTTATTTTCTTTAAAGATAATATTGATAATTTCTGCATTAAGTGACTTTTTGTCTATGGCCTTAAAGTATTCGTTTGAGGCAAGGTTAATGATAACTTCACTTTCATCCTCATTTATAACTCTAGATATTTTATCGCCCCAAAATTGATAAAGGTTATTGCCCATTTCGTTAACCAGCTTTGTGCTCATTTCTAGTCTATATGGTGCTATCAAATCTAGCGGCCTAAGTACTCCATATAGTCCTGAAATCATACGCAAATTGTCTTGTGCGAATTCAAGTTCATCTTGTGACATGGATGACGCATCAATGCCACTATATACGTCACCTTTAAAGGCTAATATTGCCTGCTTAGCATTGTCAAGGTTTAGAGATATAGGGAATGACTTATACCTGTCATAATTTAACTTAGATAGCTTTTCACTAAGAGACATTAAGCTTGCAATCTGATTCTGAGATTTATTCCTTAATATCTCAACAAGCTCCTCGGATTCAGAAATCTGTCGAGATTTTGAAAATATCTGGTTACTGGAATGCGAAAAATCTTGAGTTTTGGAGGGAGATATTACAAGCAGCATTTATTGTCAATGATGTGTTATTAGTGCGGTTATTCTACCCTAAGATTTATAGCTTTATCCTACTAACAGTGGGTATATTGGCCACATATAAACCCCTGTTATGATAAAATTAGTCGTTTTTTTTCGATTTATTCATTTACTGTAATCCCATTAATGAAAAAGCAATTATTACACCTTCCGAAGGCTCATGGACTCTATAACCCAAAAAATGAGAGGGAGAATTGTGGTATTGGTTTTATTGCCAACATAAAGGCAAAATCTTCAAATCAAATCACCACAGACGCATTGGAAATGTTGTCACGTATGGATCATCGTGGTGGTTGTGGGTGTGAATCCAACACTGGAGATGGTGCAGGAATCCTTACTAACATTCCCCAACAATTTTTTGTTGAAGAGATAAAGTCTCTATTTAATTTCGATGTTGAGCCTGAAAGCTATGGAATCGGTAATGTATTTTTACCCCAAGACGAGCAACAAAGGTCTTACTGTATGAACCTTGTTCAGGAAACCATAAAACAAGAGGGGCAAATATTTGTAGGGTGGAGAGATGTACCAACAGATATTACAAAGGCAGATATAGGTAAAACAGCTCTAGAATCAATGCCCACCATTAAACAGCTTGTGATTAAAAAAAATACAAGCCTAGACAATGATGCATTTGAGCGAGCACTATATTTAATCAGGAAGCTGTCATCTAAAGCCATAAGGATTGATGAATCCTTGTCTCAGGGCTTACTTTTTTATGTATGTAGCTTGTCTTCAAAGATCATTATCTATAAGGGTATGTTGATGGGTTCACAAGTTAGTGATTTTTATACTGACCTCCAAAGCCCAAAATTCTCGACCTATTTAGCCATGATACATTCTCGCTTCTCTACCAACACTTTCCCTTCTTGGGACCGAGCACAGCCGTGTAGGTACATGTCACATAACGGAGAAATTAATACGAGACAAGGTAACTATAATTGGATGCGTGCTCGTGAAGGTCTACTCGAAAGCGACTTATTTAATAGCGATCTAGAAAAAACTCTTCCTGTAATAGAGCATGACTGCTCTGACTCAGGTAGCTTTGACAATGTACTAGAGTTCTTGATGATGAATGGTCGATCTTTACAAGAATCCATACTGATAATGATTCCTGAAGCTTGGCAAAATGATAATAATATGAGCTCCGAAAAGAAGGCTTTTTACGAATACTTTTCAAACATCATGGAGCCTTGGGACGGACCAGCTTCAATTGCATTTTCTGACGGCAACTATATAGGAGCCGTTCTGGATAGGAATGGCCTTCGCCCCTCACGTTACTATATAACGCATGATGATCGAGTCATCATGGCCAGCGAGGTTGGTGTAGTCGATGTTGAAACAGATAACATTAAAACTAAAGGTAGACTTAGACCGGGTAGAATGTTTTTAGTTGATTTTGATAAGGGCGAGCTAATTGATGACGAATCTATAAAGTCAGGTTTTGCATCTAAAAACCCATACAAGGAATGGCTTTCTGATCAAAAAATACATCTATCAGAGCTCAACCATATTCAAAAAAACAGTAACTTTAATAAAGAATCTTTGGTCCACCGTTTAAAGGCGTTCGGTTATAGCACTGAAACTTTACACTTCATGTTACTACCAATAGTTAAAGAGCTAAGAGATCCTGTCGGCTCCATGGGCAATGACTCTGCTCTCGCTTGCCTGTCAGACCAGTCGCGTATTATTTATGACTACTTTAAGCAGCTATTTGCACAGGTCACCAACCCTGCAATGGACTCAATACGTGAGGAGGTTGTGATGTCGCTTCGCTGCTCTATAGGGCCTGAAGGCAACCTTCTGAAAGATAAAGCTGAGAATGCACACAGACTGGTTATTGACCACCCAATCTTAACAAATGAAGAGGCCTCGGCATTGAGACAGTGTGACCACAGAGGCTGGACGAGCAAAACAATCGATATTACCTATGACATAGATGGAAACACTAAAATTTCAGAGCTACTGGAAGATATTTGTCTCCAGGGATCTGAGGCCATTAAGGATGGACACAGTTTGATAGTTTTATCTGACAGAGGTGTAGACAAGAACAGAGCTGCTATAAGTGCGCTCCTAGCGTCATCAGCCCTGCATAGGCACCTAGTTACTCAGCATGAGAGAACTCAGGTCGGAATAATTCTAGAAACTGGCGAGGCTCGAGAGGTCCATCATTTTTGTTTACTTACTGGTTATGGGGCTGACGCAATTAATCCATACCTTGCTTTCGAGGCCCTATATCAAGCTAGAGATGATGGCCTGCTTGGCGACATGGATGACACTGAGATTGTTAAGTCTTACAGAAAAGGTGTCGCTAAAGGGATGCTAAAAATCATGGCTAAAATGGGAATTGCCACTCTCGAATCATACAAAGGTGCGCAAATATTTGAGGCTGTTGGTCTTGCTCCTGAAGTTATGGAGCAGTGCTTTTTTGAAACCTCAAGTCGTATACACGGTGTTGGTTTTGATGTACTACAGTCTGAAAACGAGAGTCGACATAATTACGCCTTTCAGAATAATGAACTGGACAACCTGGGCCAATACCATTGGCGTAGTGGCGGTGAAAAACACATGTGGAATCCTCATACTATTGCTAACCTGCAATTGGCGGCTAGGAATAATGACAAGGATGCTTACTGGGCTTTCTCTAAAAAATCAAATGATGAGGATACACGTAATTGCACTCTGAGAGGTTTGATGACATTCAAAAAAGGGAGCCCGATTGGAATTGACCAGGTCGAGAGCGCCAAAGAAATTGTAAAGAGGTTTGCAACAGGAGCTATGAGCTTTGGATCTATATCTGCAGAATCTCACGAATCATTGGCAATAGCCATGAACAGAATTGGAGGAAAATCAAATACTGGCGAGGGTGGCGAAGACTCTAAGAGGTGGTCTCTAGATTCTAACGGAGACTCAAGATGCAGTGCAATTAAGCAAGTCGCCTCAGGACGCTTCGGTGTTACCATTGAGTACCTCAACCAGGCAGACGAAATTCAAATTAAGGTTTCACAAGGGGCCAAGCCTGGGGAAGGGGGCGAGCTCCCAGGCTCTAAGGTGGACAAAGAAATAGCCAAGGTTAGACATTCAACACCTGGTGTTGGCTTAATTAGCCCACCACCGCACCACGACATTTATTCAATCGAAGACCTCGCGCAACTTATTTTTGACCTCAAAAGGTCAAATCCTAATGCACGTATAAGCGTCAAATTAGTGTCTGAAGTTGGAGTTGGAACTGTTGCTGCAGGGGTCACGAAAGCAAAGTCTGACCATATAGTAATAGCTGGACATGATGGAGGCACAGGTGCTTCACCTCTGACCTCGATTAAGCATGCAGGTCTCCCTTGGGAGTTAGGACTTGCTGAGACACATCAAACATTGGTAATGAATGACCTGCGCTCGCGTGTTGTAATTCAGACAGATGGCCAATTGAAAACAGGTAGGGATGTTGCAGTTGCGATACTTTTAGGTGCAGAAGAGTTTGGTTTCTCGACTGCTCCACTAATAACACTTGGATGTATTATGATGCGCAAGTGTCACTTGAATACCTGCCCGGTAGGTATTGCTACTCAGGACGAGGAGTTACGTAAAAAATTCACAGGCAAACCTGAGAACGTTATTAATTACCTATTTATGGTGGCTGAAGAGCTTAGATTAATTATGGCTGATCTCGGCTTTAAAACTGTAAATGAAATGATTGGCAGGGTTGATTTACTTGAGATGGATAAAGCCATCAAGCATTGGAAGCAATCTTGCATAAATTTAGATGCACTATTGACTCCTGCACAAAAACCTAACAAAGACACTATGGTCTACCAAAGCATTCTACAAGACCATCAACTAGAACTACAGTTAGACAACCTGATAATTGAAAAATCTAGCGACGCCCTAAAGAGAAGAGAAGAGATATCAATAGATCTTCCAATTAGTAATACAGACCGTACAGTTGGCGCTATGCTTTCATCACACATTGTAAATTATCGTGGAGATAATAAGCTTGCTGATGACTCAGTATGTGTAAGATTTCAGGGCTCAGCGGGTCAATCATTTGGTGCCTTTTTGGCAAAAGGTGTCACTCTTGAGGTTGAAGGTGACGCCAATGATTATGTTGGTAAAGGGTTATCTGGAGGCAAAGTTATCATATACCCTCCAAAAAATTCTACCTTTTCAGCGCAAAACGAGATAATCGCTGGTAATGTTTGTGGTTACGGAGCAACCTCTGGAGAAATGTACTTGTCTGGCAGCGTCTCAGAAAGGTTTTGTGTCCGTAATTCCGGAGCCACAAGTGTAGTTGAAGGTGTTGGTGACCATGGATGTGAATATATGACAGGTGGTATAGCCATTATTTTAGGAGAGGTGGGACGTAACTTTGCTGCAGGCATGAGCGGTGGTGTCGCCTATGTTTACAATCCTAATAACAATTTGAAGTTGATGTGCAACCTAAGTATGGTTGATCTTGACCCTATGGATATAGAAGCCGAGAAGGAGTTACATAAGTTTGTATCAAACCATGCATCCTATACTGGTTCAGTTGTTGCAACCAAAATCCTTAATAATTGGAAACAGGAATTAAACCACTTTGTTAAGGTAATGCCGAAAGAAATTAAACTGGTCTTAGCTAAAATTAGCGAGCAAAATAATCAACAAGCACAGTTAGTTGACTCTTTGTAGAACTGTGAAGTGGTAAGTGTGCTGGTTTTTTTCGTCCGGCGTGTGCGATTCACGACTAATCTCACTAAACTCGTCTGTACTATATTTTGGAAAATAAGTGTCACCCTCGAACTTACCTTCAATCTCGGTAATATATAGCCTGTCGGTCATTGGCAGCATCTGCTCATAAAAAGAAGCGCCACCCATAACCATTACCTCTTCATCATTCTCAGTAAGCCTCAATGCATCCTCTATGCTACCAACTACCTCACAGCCCTCGGCAACAAACCCGAAACTCCGGCTAACGATAATATTCCTTCTTTTCGGCAGGGGCTTGCCAATTGATGTGTAAGTCTTTCGCCCCATAAGGACGGTTTTCCCTGTAGTTATTTTTTTAAAGTATCTTAAATCTGCTGGAAGGTGCCATGGAAGGGTGTTATTTTGGCCAATTAGCTGGTTGTCATCCATTGCAACAATAATTGATAAACGCATTTGGTTTATGGTCTAGTAAAATAACTTATATTTTACAAATAATTAGTTGCTATGCTGAAGTTAATTCTTGCCTCGTCTTCGCCATTCAGAAAGGACGTGTTAACCAAATTAGGTCTTGATTTCACTGTTTGTGTGCCTGACATTGATGAAACAAGACTAGAAGATGAAAGCCCACATCAAATGGTGCACAGACTTAGCCAACAGAAGGCCTTCGAGATAGCTAAAAGCAAAACAGGCCTGATAATTGCTTCTGACCAGATAGCAACCCTGTCTGATGGCAACGACCATAAAGATGACGTACTATCAAAACCGCATAACCACAAAAACGCTGTTCAGCAGTTACAGCTAAGTTCAGGTAATACAGTCACTTTCCTTACAAGTTTGACTCTTTTAAACACAAATACACACAATATACAAACAATTGTAGAAACTTTCAAAGTCATATTTAAGCAATTAACCACAAAACAGATTGAAAACTATCTAGCCAAGGAAGAGCCATACAACTGTGCAGGGAGTTTTAAATCAGAATCTTTGGGGATCAGTTTATTTGAACGATTTGAGGGTGACGATCCAAACGCATTGATAGGGTTACCGCTCATTAAACTTGTAAGGATGCTGGAAAATGAAGGCATTGATGTGCTTTCATAACGAATAACTATAAATTACTGAATACTTAAAGTGTATCACCTATACAATCAAGATACGATATCTTTTAAGGTTGGGAAAAAATTTCATTGCGGCTCTCTGTATGGTAGCGCTAAATCATTAGCTTTAATAGAGTTAGCAACAACACAAAACGAGGTGGTATTAGTTGTAGCTGAAGACATTGCACACTACAACAAACTTTGTCATTCACTTGACTTCTATAACACCGAACTCCCGATCCTCAGGTTTGATAACTGGGAGGTGCTGGCATTTGATCACTTTTCGCCACACCCAGATATAACCTCCAATAGGTTATCTACCCTTTCACGGATACAGAACCTAGAGCGCGGCATTGTCATTACCACTATGGAATCTTTGTCCCAAAGATTGTGCCCATTAGAGTACATTAAAAGCCACAGTTTTAATATAAATACTGGTGACATGTTGGACACTAAGCGCTTCTCTGAGCAATTACTTAAAATTGGCTATAGCAGAGTCAACTCAGTGATGGAGCATGGCGAGTTTAGTATAAAGGGTTCTTTAATTGACCTCTACCCAATGGGATCCAAGGTGCCCTATAGAATTGATTTATTCGACCAAGAAATCGAATCAATCAGAACTTTTGATTCATCTACACAGCTTTCAATAGGCCTTACAGATCAAATATATTTACTACCTGCAAGAGAGTTTTCAACTGATAGGCATAGCATAGAGTTATTTAAGTCGAACTATATAAATATTTTCAATAATACTAAAGGCACAATATTCGGTGATATAAGTGAAAATAGATTACCTAGCGGAATTGAGTTCTATTTGCCGTTATTTTTTAATGACACTAATACACTTTTTGACTACTTGCCAGAAGGCTCGATAGTTGCTACTCATATAGGATTTAGTGAACTAGTAGATAACTTTTATGACGAAATCAATAATAGACACAGTCATGCTAAGACTAGAATCGATAGACCGCCACTACCTATTAATCGTGTTTACTTGAATAAAGATTACCTTTTCAGTGAGATAAAGCAAAGGAAGCAAATAGTCATGTGTTCTTCTAAGATTGAGCCAGGCAAGGAAGGTATTAATTTTTCTTCTAAAGTCTTACCTCCTATGCTGATTAGCGCTCAATCTAGTAACCCATTACTAAAGTTATTAAGTTTTGTTAAGAATTTTGATGGAAGAGTATTGATAGTTTGCGAGTCAAAGGGTCGGCAAAGCGTTCTAACAGATCTTTTATCAAGCAATGGGTTGAGCCCCCAAAGTATTGAAAGATGGGGCGACTTTACATCTTCTAATAAAACTATATGTATCACTAACGCGTACCTTGACGATGGTCTTTTCAGTGAAAACTTTGCTGTAATTACTGAGAACAATCTATTCGGAAAGGATGTAGTTAAACAGCACAGACGTCGACGTGCCAAACATAAGGACTTCGACGAGGCAATTAAAAGCCTGGTTGAGATTAAGATAAATGACCCAATAGTCCATGAAAATTATGGTGTTGGGCGCTACTTAGGCCTAAAGACACAGATATTTGATGGTCTATCACAGGACTTAATCGTGCTGGAGTATGCTGAAGGCTCTAAACTGATGGTACCGATAACTTCCCTTAACTTGATTTCGAGATACTCTGGAGCAAATTCTGACAATGCGCCTCTACATAAACTGGGCACTAATCATTGGACAAAGGCGAAGAAAAAGGCCAGCGAAGCTTTGCACGATATTGCAGCAGAGTTGCTAGAAATATATGCTAAACGCGAATCACAGAAAGGCTTCTCTTTCCCGAAACCTAACGACGCGTACTCTTCATTCGTCTCCAGTTTCCCGTTTGAAGAAACCACTGATCAGTTAAAAACTATGGAAGATGTTTTGACGGATATGACATCTTCAAAGCCAATGGATCGTCTTGTGTGTGGTGATGTCGGCTTTGGGAAGACTGAAATCGCTATGCGCGCAGCGTTCTTAGCAATAGAAGCAGGAAAGCAAGTTGTAATACTTGTTCCTACAACACTCCTAGCAAACCAGCACTACCAGTCATTCGTTGACCGATTCCATAACTACCCAGTTGAAATTGCAGCACTCTCCAGATTTCAAACAGCAAAAGAACAAAAACAGATTACTTCTAAACTGGAACAGGGCACCATTGACATAGTTGTGGGTACACATAAGCTCATACAGGGCAATATAACTTACAAGAACTTGGGTCTGATAATTATTGATGAGGAGCACAGATTTGGTGTGAAGCAGAAGGAAGCCTTAAAAAGGTTGCGAGGACAAAGCGATATTTTAACCATGACAGCCACACCAATACCTCGCACTTTAAACATGGCTCTCGGATCGTTAAGGGAGCTCTCAATTATTGCCTCACCTCCAAAAGGCAGAAGCGCTATTAAGACATTTGTCAATGAGTGGGACGATGAAACTGTTAAAGAAGCATGCTCTAGAGAGCTCCACCGTGGAGGGCAGATTTTTGTTTTGCACAATGACATAGATTCAATCGACAATATGGCAGAATATATCAAGAATCTAATCCCGCAGGTACACGTAAGAATAGCACACGGACAAATGCCCAGCAGGGAGCTTGAAAATATAATGGGTGATTTTTACCATGCACGATTCCAAATACTAGTATGCACCACAATAATCGAGACAGGTATTGATATACCAAACGCCAACACCATTATTATAAATAATGCGCAAAATTTTGGCCTATCGCAATTACACCAATTACGTGGCAGAGTAGGCAGATCGCACCACAGGGCTTATGCGTATTTTGTTATTAAGTCCCACCAGTCTTTATCTAGTAACGCAAAAAAGCGCCTAGACGCTATAGAGTCACTCGAAGAGCTAGGTGCCGGGTTCATGTTGGCCAACCATGACCTTGAAATTCGTGGAGCAGGAGAGCTGCTCGGTGAAGATCAGTCAGGAAAAATCAGTGAGATTGGCTTTAATCTGTATCACGATTTACTTAAACGTACGATAAATGCTATGAGGGCAGGAAAAACAATAAATCTGTACGATCCAATTAGTCATGAAATTCAAATAGACCCCGGTATTGCAGCCATAATTCCGGAAACATATTTGGCTGATGTGCATGAAAGGTTGGTGCTTTACAAGAGGATTGCAAGCGCAAAAGAAGATAATCAGCTTGAATCTTTACAGGTAGAAATGATTGACAGATTCGGACTACTGCCTGACGCCACAAAAAATTTATTTGCTACAACATCTCTCAAAATTATAGCTGAGAAAATTGGAATTAATAAAATAAGCATATACGACGATAAAGCCCACATAACTTTTTCTAATAGTACCTCAATTAATCCAGCGACAATTATAAGGCTTATTCAAAAACAGCCACAAATCTATCAACTAAAGGGTCAGGACAGATTAATATTCAAACAGGAAATGCCGGAAAGCAAAAAAAGGATAGAGATGGTTGAGAGCTTAGTGAAGAGTCTTTAGTGTTAAGAGGGTACTTATTTGTTCTTATTTATGTGAATATTAAAGTATTTCAAAATAGGTGAAAATATTAGAGCAAGTATAAAGATAAACGCAATACCTCCCACAATGTCGCCAACTAAGTAGGACTGGATAAAATCAGGAATGTCAATGACTCTAGGGGGAAGATCAGGATAAAGAATAGAGTTTCTAAATATAGTGTTAACAAATAATTTTAGTGATGTGTTGAACAGAGCAGCCAAGATAGCCAGAAAAATAACGTGTTCGAAAATAAGCTTATTGCCTGCAAAAAAATCAGACAACTTAAATAACTTCATACACTGAATTGCAAATAAAGGGGCAATAGCGCCTGCAAATACTTGTGAATAATTCAAGACTGAACCAGGCCATAACCAGACAAAATAGCCAGACAATAGTGAGC
>Ga0206681_10000166_pt1 | contig 40790 bp, 37 predicted proteins | sample M150012015metaG_FD_161048 | JGI IMG/M metagenome (GOLD analysis project Ga0206681, IMG submission 161048) | Ammonia-oxidizing marine archaeal communities from Monterey Bay, California, United States - M1 500m 12015 | ecosystem: Environmental > Aquatic > Marine > Intertidal zone | place: USA... | reverse complement strand
GAATGACAAAATTGATGGCTGCACTAGAAACATTAGAAGGAATTCAGGTTTCAGACAGCTCTACTTTAAATGTAGAAGATTATAAGAAGAAGTTCTACGATGCGATTAACGACGATTTCAACACGCCAATATTAGTTGCGCATTTGTTTGACGCTGTGAAGCAGATAAACTCTATTAAGGCTGGGAATGGAAGTTTAGATAAAGTCTCAAAAGAAGCATTGACACAATTAATGAATGACTTCTGTTTCGATATTTTAGGATTGAAAAAAATGGCTACCGAAGCTCAAGACGGTCTTACCGATGAAGTGATGGAAGTGGTTTTAGGATTGAGAAAAATTGCCAAAGAAAATAAAGACTGGACTACAGCCGACTTCATCCGCGATGAATTAGGGAAACTTAACATCACCGTTAAAGACTCTAAAGAAGGCGCAAGCTGGACGAAAGAATAGAAAACTAGTGTTGAGTTTTGAGTTGAAAGTTTTAAGTTGTTGGGGAAAGTCAAAAAAATCATGCTGTCTTGTAGTCGATTAAAGACTATGTTGGAGAAGATAATTTGAAAATTTGACGATTTGAAAATTATCAATTGTTATCCCGGAAAGTTCTTCGATAAGCTCAGACTGACAACTAATATTATTGGAATTATAGAGAAGGGAAATTATCCCCTTGAGGGGATCATAGGGGTGTATAATTCAATTTGAGAATTTGAAGATTGAAAAGAAAAGCGAAACAATGAGAAACATATTCATCCTATTAGTAAGTACTATACTGTTTAGCTGCGGAAATGAGGCGCCTAAAAAGAAGAAAACGGCTCCTGAAAAAACGGTAGAAGTTCCTTCGTTTAACGAAGATTCAGCTTATAAGTTCATTGCAAAACAAGTTGCATTCGGACCTCGTGTACCCAATACTTCTGGACATGATGCTTGTGCAGCATACCTGATCGAAACCTTAAACGCTTACTGTGATACCGTAATCGTACAAGAAGCTCAATTAACAGCTTTCGACGGAACGGTATTGAATTCAAAAAACATAATAGCTTCATTTAAGCCTTTACGTGCTAAACGCGTAATGCTCTGTGCTCACTGGGATACACGTCCTTTTGCCGATCAGGATGATGAAAATAAAAATGTAGCAATTGATGGCGCTAACGATGGTGGAAGTGGAGTAGGAGTGCTCTTAGAAATTGCACGTCAGTTTGCTATGAAAAAACCAGACATAGGCGTAGACATCATTCTTTTCGATTCGGAAGACTATGGGCAGCCTAGCGAAAGTGATTTCCCGCGAATGCAACATTCGTATTGCTTGGGTTCTCAGTACTGGTCACAGAATTTACATAAGCCCAACTACTTTGCCAAGTACGGAATACTCTTGGATATGGTCGGAGGAAAAGACGCGGTTTTCACCCAAGAGCTGGCTTCGGTGACCTTTGCACCACAGGCGGTACAAAAAGTATGGAATGCGGCAGCTAGTTTAGGTTATGGGAATCATTTCCAATTCCAAAAAACCCAATTAATCATCGACGATCATTTATACATCAACAACCTAGCGCAAGGTCGCGTGCCTACGATCGATATTATAGAACACGACTCCTCTACAGAAAGCAACTTTTACGAACACTGGCACACGCACAACGATAATCTAGATAACATTGATAAAAACACCCTAAAAGCAGTTGGACAAACGGTGATGCAGGTGGTGTACAATGAATAGACGGTGGTGACCGGACTGTAGACTAGGGATTAAAAAGTCAAAATTGTCTTGCGGTCAAAAGTAGGTTAATGACAAAGCTTGAAAAAGTTTTGAGTTTTAGGTTACAAGTTTTGAGTTGAAATATTAACGGTTGAAAAACATTAATCCTTGAGTTACACTGAATGTATACTTAAAGGAATAACTCTATTTTATTCTTTCGACTTATTATTTCCTAGAAGTATTTGTTTTCGTCTATGTCCCATGATACCCAAAACTTAACACTCAAAACTCAAAACTCAGCGATCATTCCCTATCTTTGCTTTCCGATAGTATAAACCTAAATATATAAAAGATGGCGTTCGAATTACCAAGCTTACCATATAGTCACGATGCTTTAGAGCCTCATATTGACACACGTACGATGGAGATTCACCATGGAAAACACCATGCGGGATACACGAGTAAATTAAATGCTGCTGTTGCAGGAACAGAATTGGAAGGAAAATCTATTGAAGAAATTTTAACTTCAGGAACACTTTCTGCTGGAATCCGTAATAACGGTGGGGGTTTCTATAATCACTGTATGTTCTGGGAAGTAATGTCGCCAAATGGTGGTGGTGCTCCTACAGGCGATTTAGCTGCTGCTATCGATGCCGCATTTGGGTCATTAGACGCTTTTAAAGAAGCCTTTTCTACCGCTGCCGCAACTCGATTTGGTTCGGGTTGGGCTTGGTTATGTGTTAAAGAGGGTAAACTTTCTGTTTGCTCTACAGCTAATCAAGACAACCCAATTATGAAAGGCTTGGGTTGCGAAGGTACTCCTATTATGGGAATCGATGTGTGGGAACATGCTTACTACCTAAACTACCAAAACCGTAGACCAGACTATATCAACGCTTTCTTTAATGTTGTGAACTGGGAGAAAGTAGCTGAGAATTTTAAAACAGCGCTATAGTGAATCGTAAACCGTGAGACGTAAGTCGTAAAACGGGGAAGGATTTACTTTTTACCTAGTACTTTGTATTAAAAGACTATAAAACTTTAAGGCTGCTCTTCGGAGTGGCTTTTTATTTAGACGTAAACCGTGGGACGTAAGTCGTAAAACGGGGAAGGATTTACTTTTTACCTAGTACTTTGTACTAAACTACTATAAAACTTTAAGGCTGCTCTTCGGAGTTGCTTTTTATTTAGACGTAAATCGTGAGTAGGAAGGCGTAAAACAAATCACCTTATACCTAGTACTTTGTACTAAAGACTATACACTAAACTCTTCTGCCTTATACCTGTGCTTGCTCTGATAACTCTTAGCGGCAGCAGCTTCTTGTTGCAATTGACTTCTATGCTCTTCACCTAAAGGGATATTCAAAAATTGATAACAGGATTCTACCAAGCTGTCAGGTTTAGATTTTAAGTCACTATACGGAGCTTTAAAAATCTGGGCTTGATTCTTATATTCTAGTGCTGCATTATTCCAAAACCCTAAGGTTTCATTAATCTCTTGGTATTTCTTTTTTGAAGGCTCTAGTCCATAAAACACTTTTGAGAGAAAACGTTTTAAACTAAAGAACGAAGGCCTCATTTCTTTTACATCTCTCTGCATATGAATAAAGCTCACCTCGTTAAATAAGTCTGATAAGGAATTTAGGGAGCCTGAGAAAAACGGGTTTTTAGAAAGGTATTGCTTTCCACCATTGAGTACCATATGGTTGTCTATGCATATTTTATAGTATGCCCACACTGCTTTTGGAACTCCTTTATCGTAATTTAAATAAGTGTAAGAACTCTCTTTCCCTAATAAAAACGATAAGTGATACGAAGAAAATAAATGGTGTAAGATCAAGGCATCCTCCTCTATATTGAAAAAGCTTAATGAGTGAATACTATTGAAATTTTTATAGAGCTTATTTTCAAGGCCTTTAATCATCTTGTAAAAAGGGGCGCCAAAAAGGGCATCAACCTGACCGATAGACTTAAATACTATTTTTTGGACTATGCTAGGCGCAAAAAAGAGCTCCCACATTTTCATTGCTGTAAATTGATCTTGGTCTGCAGCCATTAGCTTATGCATACGTGTTGTTCCGCTACGTGGAGCGCCAACAATAAAAAGAGCCTTGTAGGTTTTGGGCTTTAAGAGAAGCCCCAAACTTATCTTTTCAAGAAAAACAATACTGAGATGGATATAAGAAATCAACAAGGCTTGAAAAGAAAGGAGTGTAACCAAAAGGAATCGCGGAATAGAGCCCAATTGTAATGGGAAGTTACTTAATGATTCTAGGTATAGTTTTACAAATCGAGACGTGCTAATCCATAACCATTGGGGGTAATAATAAAATGCAAGCATTGATTCTTTCATAAGTCGAATGTAGGGAAATTTGGTTGACGGTTAATCGGTGTTGGGAAAAAGGGGCTTGCGGTCAATGAAGGACTATGCCGGGAAGGAATTTTAAGTTTTGAGTTCCGAGTTTTGAGAAAGAGTCATGCAGTCGGTTAAAGACTAGTGATCAGCTACTATTACCTATTTCCTACTCCCTCTTTCCTTCTTTTTAGTATAAGCTACTAGGTATCAAGTAGAATTAATTATTTTACCATCAACCATCAACCATCAACCCCATCCCTAGGTAATATCACCTAAATCCTCACTATTCTTTGTTTTTCATTCAATTTTACTTAAATTCGTTATCGAGTAGAATAACTACTCAGTTTAACAGGTTGATATATAATAAAGTTAGAACACAACAGGCTAGTTGCTCTCATATGAAAATGGGACTGACCAGGCGAAGCAGTGGTAAATAATGACTAATTTGTTAATTAACAATTGTTAGTGATGTAGAGCCAGCAACTAACAACCATCAACCATCAACCAACAACCATTCTTTCAACATCTATTTCGAATGGGAGCTAGCTCTCCGGTTTAACAAATAATAATTAGTCATCATTAATTAAAAATTATCCTTAGTACACTCATTTCATCTAAAACTAGAGTTAAGCTCCTGCTAAAATTCTTCTTAAACGCCGATACAAAAGCGTATTTAAGAGGTTTAGCAGAGGAGTTTAGTGAATCTACCAATGCCGTTCGACTGGAGTTGAATCGCCTAGAAGAGGCAGAGATGCTCCATTCTGAGCTTGTAGGAAATAAAAAGTATTTCTTCGCTAATAAAGAGCACCCACTTTTTAACGATGTTAAATCAATAGTGCGCAAACACCTTGGATTAGATAAAATAATAGATGAGATAGTTGCCAGGTTGGGTGATGTAAAGCAGGTATATCTTACAGGAGACTTAGCGAAAGGTAAAGAATCTGAGCTAATAGATATATGTATTATAGGGTCTAATCTCGACAAACATTACCTACTAGAGCTTATTGATAAAACGGAGAGAATCATCGGAAAGAAGATTAAATATTTAATCTACGAGGAGAAGATGACTAATACAGATGGAGCTTTGTTGCTTTGGAATCAATAGGGAGTCGGAAATAGGAAAATAGATTTAATAAAATGATGAAAAATGAATACACACAGAGATTTAATGGTTTGGAAGAAGTCTATTGACTTTGTAACAAAAATATATAAACTGACAGAACGTTTTCCTAAAACAGAGATGTATGGATTAACGAGTCAATTAAGAAGAGCAGCAGTATCAATTCCTTCAAATATAGCTGAAGGATCTGCGCGGGATTCAGATAAAGAACTGGCACGATTTTTAAATATTTCTAGAGCTTCTGCCGCAGAGGTAGAGACACAATTAATAATCTCTGAAAACCTTGGTTATTTGGAGACTACTAACAACAAACTAAAAGAAGAGCTGATAGAGATATTAAAAATGCTAACGGCCTTAATTAACAAAATAAAACAAAGGATATGAGAACTACAGAAGGTGAAAAAGACCTATTCCCTACTTCCTATTTCCTATTCCCTATCATATGAAACTAACAATAATCGGTACCGGCTATGTAGGCCTCGTAACAGGAGCTTGTTTTGCCGAAATGGGCAATGAGGTTACCTGCGTTGATATAGATACTCAAAAAGTTGAAAAACTTAAACAGGGGATTATTCCTATATACGAACCTGGATTAGAAGATATGGTTTTGAGGAACCATAAGAAAGGCAATTTAAAATTCAGTACTTCTTTAGCAGAAGGAATGCAGGGAGCGGATATTACTTTTATAGCGGTTGGAACCCCTATGGGTGATGACGGTTCTGCCGATTTAAAATATGTATTGGCGGTAGCCAAAGAAATAGGACAAAATATAAGCAAACCTTTGGTGGTGGTAGACAAGTCTACCGTGCCTGTAGGTACTGCGGACAAAGTAAAAGCTACTATTCAAGCAGAATTAGATAAACGAGATGTTTCAACAGACTTCTATGTAGTTTCTAACCCCGAATTCTTAAAAGAAGGGGCTGCGGTAGAAGACTTCATGAAACCCGACCGTGTGGTTATTGGTGCTTCAGAAGAGGTGGCTTTAGAAAAGATGCGACAGTTATATGCGCCATTTTTCCGTACCAACGACCGCTTCATAAGCATGGACATCCGTTCTGCAGAAATGACAAAATACGCTGCCAATGCCATGTTGGCGACTAAGATCTCTTTTATGAACGAGATTGCGAATATATGTGAACGTGTGGGTGCCGATGTAAACAATGTACGTATTGGGATAGGTTCAGACAGAAGAATAGGATATTCATTTATCTATCCAGGCTGTGGTTATGGAGGATCTTGTTTCCCTAAGGATGTAAGCGCCTTAATAAAAACTGCCTCAGAATATAATTACCATCCAGAGTTAATTTCATCTGTAGATGGTGTAAACCAAAGACAAAAGCGTGTTATAGCAGAGAAAATTGTCAAACGATTTGGTGAAGACCTCACTGGTATGACCTTTGCTTTATGGGGATTATCATTCAAGCCAGAAACCGACGATATGCGCGATGCTGCAAGTATAGTAGTAGTAAATGAACTGACCAAACGAGGTGCTAAAGTACAAGCCTACGACCCAAAAGCTATTCACGAAGCAAAAACACAATACCTAAAAGATAATCCAGGCATTAGTTATGCCGAGAGTAAATATGCTGCCTTGAAAAATGCAGACGCATTGATATTATTAACCGAATGGAAAGAATTCCGCTCACCCGACTTTGAGGAGTTAAAAGCTCAACTCAGCAATCCAATCATCTTTGATGGCCGTAACCAGTACAACGCCTTTAAGCTCGAAGAAAAGGGTTGGGAATATTATCAGATTGGGAAGTGATTAATTGACAATTAGTAATGACTAATGATTAATTGTTACACCGGAGAGTCTTCGACAATCCCGATAGCTAACAGAACTGACTGACAATTATTTAACGAAGACTTTAACGAAGACAAAACTTTTAGAACAGGAAAGTTGCAAACCATTACATTATGAAGAAAAAAGCAGTTATAGTTTCGGGATATTTTAATCCTCTACACAAAGGACACTTGGAGTACTTAAATAAAGCCAAGCTACTGGCTGATGAGCTTTTTGTTATTGTAAACAACGATCAACAGCGAGCGCTTAAAGGAAGTAAAGAATTCCAGCTCGAAGAAGAGCGTATGCTTATTGTCTCTAACTTAAAAGCTGTAGATAAAACCATACTATCTATAGACACCGACAGAACAGTTTGTGCAACGATAGAGCAAATAGCTAAAGACTTTGGCGCCACTTACGATTTAGCATTTGCGAATGGAGGCGATCAGAATAACGACACCATACCAGAAAGGCCCATTTGTGAGAAAATGGGTATTGCGCTCCTAGATGGTTTAGGAGATAAAATACAATCCAGTTCTTGGCTTTTAAAGAAATGACACTTTATAAAACATAAATCAATCTAAGCATGTTATTTTTCCGCAATAAAATCAATCTAAAAACTTTATTACCCAAAGGATATACGGATATACATTCTCATGTACTTCCCGGTATAGACGATGGGGCTAAAACTATGGATGACTCTATTGCGCTGATTAAAAAATTTCAAGAACTAGGGATTCATAAAATCATTACCACACCCCATGTAATGGGTGGGGTGTGGCCTAATTCTACAGAGGTGATTCTAAGCAAGCTGCGGGGAGTAAAAGAAAGACTCCAAGAGGAGGGTATTACGGAATTTAGCATAGAGGCAGCAGCAGAGTATATGCTAGATGAGAAATTCATTGAATTATTAGAAAAGAAAGACCTACTCCCCATTAAGGAGAACAAGATTTTAGTAGAGATGTCTTATCTGAACCCACCATCTAACCTATTCGACACCTTGTTTGCTATGCAAATAGCAGGCTATAAACCTGTATTGGCTCATCCGGAGCGGTATAATTTTTACCATATGGACAAAGCAAAATATGCTGATTTAAAACGTGCGGGAGCTTTATTTCAGTTAAATTTGTTGGCCTTAACAAAATATTATGGTCTGCCTGTTCAAAAAACAGCACTGTACTTATTAGAGAAAAACATGTATAACTGTGTTGGTACGGATGCACATCATTTACGACACTTAGAAAACATGAATTTTGTGCTGTCTAAAAAACATCGCTTATTATTAGAAAGTTTAGTGGAAAGAGAGCTTTAAAATGCGAAAATTAGCCATGACTCAAATTCTAAGCCGCATAATATTGAATAATAAAATTTTAAAGGGAATAATTATTAGTCTTGCAAGACTTAAAAAACTAGGAACAAAATGAAACAGCTAGTATATCTACTATCCTTACTACTTCTTACCAGTAGCTGCGTAACACAGCAGGACTGGGTGTATTTTCAAGGAGAATCTGCTGCGCAGGAAAAAGTACAAGCCTTTGAACTGCGTTATCAAGCCAACGATTTATTGAGTATTAATGTATCGGCCTTAGACATGGATGCGGTACGACCGTTTAACTTGTTTGTGGCGAGTCCGAATACTTCAAACAAATTAAGTTTAACAGGGCAGCAACAACTTCAGACTTACTTGGTGGATGAAAATGGCGAGATAAACTTTCCGGTATTGGGGAAATTAACCTTAGGTGGCATGAGCCGTAATGAAGCCATTGCCTTTTTGGAAAACAAACTACAAGCCTATATAAAGGACCCAATAGTAACCTTGCGCTTAACAAATTTTAAAATAAGTATTTTAGGAGAGGTAAATAAACCCGGAACTTATACCATTACCAACGAGCAGGTAAGCTTACCACAAGCCTTAGCCTTAGCAGGCGATTTAAGCATTACTGGAAAGCGAGCAAACCTACTTCTATTACGAGAGGAAGGTGGCCTTCTGACGAAAAATTATATTGACCTACGCAGCGATGCTCTTTTTAATTCACCATACTACTTCTTAAAACCCAATGATGTACTCTATGTAGAGCCCAATGCATCTAAAGTGCGAAGCTCTACAGATGCACTGCGATATACCAGCATTAGTCTGTCTGTAATCACTACCTTAACCACCATAGCCTCAATTCTACTACGTTAATCATTATTTTATGAACTCGGAATATAACAACAATCATTTCCAGGAAGAAGAAACAATCGACCTGCGTGAGATTTTTATGAAATGGCTACAGCACTGGCATTGGTTTTTGATAAGTGTTTTATTGGTGGGGACTGCCACTGCCTATTATTTAAGACGTACCACTCCGGAGTATAGCGTCTCGGCAACTATTTTAATAAAAGATGCCAAAAAAGGGGTGGGCGGGGCTATGAGTGAGATGGCTGCCTTCCAAGATTTAGGCATGTTTTCTAATTCACACAACTCCTTAGACAATGAAATAGAGATCCTAAAATCACGAAGCCTCTTAGCTAAGGTGATAAAGGAGCTAAACCTAAATGTACAGTACAAAAAAGAGGGGCCTATTCGCACAAGAGAATATTACAACAATGCCCCTGTGAAGCTGCGCTTTTTAGATGGGGATTCTATACAAGACGCTACCAATGCGAATTTTAAGCTTACCATTCTCTCGGATACAGAGTATAGTATAGAAAATGAAGAGCATGGGCTTATGGGCTCATTTTCATTTGGAAAGAAAGCCAGCACCCCTTATGGCGACTTAATGATTATTCCTCGCTTTAATAAGATACCTAATAATCCAGAGGTTTTTATTCGCATTAACCCGCTAATAAGCATGGCAAATAGCTATAGCAAAAAAATAAATGTTGTGCCAATAAGCAAGCTAACTTCGGTTATTAATATCAGCTTAGTAGATGCGGTTAAATACCGTGCACAAGACTTTATAAACACCCTTATTAAGCAATATAATGCCGATGGGGTTGATGAAAAAAACCAGGTCTCTAAAAATACTGCTGATTTTATTGCAAAGCGATTGGAATTGATTCATGAGGAACTCAACATGGTAGAAAATACCGTAGCATCCTATAAGAAATCTCATGAGCTAACCGATATTACTGCAGAAGCGGGCTTGTTTTTAGAAAATACGGTAAACACCAAAAAAGAAGTACTTAAACTAAGTACAGATCTACGGATGATTCAATTTATGGGGGCTTATTTGGAAGAAAACAAGAATAGTTTTCAGCTCATACCCACCAACATAGGCTTAACCGATGCAAGTATAACCACTTCTGTAGGGATCTATAATACATTGGTGCTTGATCGCAACCGACTCTTAAAAAATTCCAGCCTTCAAAACCCTGTTATCCAAAATTTAGATGCACAGCTTATAGAATTACAGCAAGCGCTAGGGGCAAGCTTGCAAAACTTACAACAGGCAGTAAACCTACAATTAGCAGGCTTAGAGCAAGAGCTGCAACAAAACAGCAGTCGGATTACGGCAGTACCCGAACAAGAAAGAGAATTTAGAGCTATAAAGCGCCAACAAGAAATAAAAGAAGCCTTGTATTTATATCTTTTGCAAAAGCGAGAAGAAACTGCCATTTCATTAGCGGTTACTGTAGCCAATGCAAAGCTTGTAGACCCAGCCTACATCAACCATAGCCCTGTAAAGCCAAAAAAACAGAAAACTTGGTTAGGAGCAATCATAATGGGGCTCCTATTCCCTGTGTTTTTAATTTATATAAAAGAGTTGTTAGATACAAAAATTCACTCTCGTAAAGATATAGAGGATGCTATTAAGGTTCCTATATTGGGAGACATCCCATTAGGTGATGAAGACCAGCAATTGGTGGTGGAGCTTGATACGCGATCGAATGTAGCTGAGGCTTTTCGCTTGATTCGAACAAACTTAGACTTTCTATTAAATGCGAAGTCTTCTAGAGAGGCAAAAGTAATTGGGGTTACCTCTACCGTGGCAGGAGAAGGAAAGTCTTTTGTGGCTCTTAACTTAGCTAGCACCCTTGCATTATCGGGTAAAAAAGTGCTCTTAGTAGGTATGGATTTAAGAAAACCTAAATTATTAGAGTACTTTAATATTCAATCTCATAAGAAAGGGATTACCCATTATTTATCAGACGCCAGTATTACAGTATCCGACTTAATTTTTGCTGCGCCTAACAATGTTGAAAATATGGACCTGATAGAATCTGGTCTGATTGCACCAAACCCTGCAGAGCTTTTATTAAACACTCGATTATCTGAACTCTTTACGGAGCTTCGAACTAAGTACGACTATATAGTAGTGGATACCGCACCCGTAAATTTAGTAACAGACACCCTATTGATTAATGATTATATGGATATGTTTGTTTATGTAGCACGTGCGAATTTCCTTGATAAACGTTTGCTTGTTGTGCCAGAGAGTTTGCATACCGAAAAACGACTAAACAATATGGCTATACTAATTAATGGTATAGATCATAAAAGAGGCTATGGCTATGGCTATGGCTATGGCTACGGCTACGGCTATGGCTACGGAGAATACAGCACCGACAAAAAGAAAAAGAGAAAATGGAAGTTTTTTGGGTGAATAAACCTTAAATAAAGTTCCTGCCACATACTTATGTGCCTTACTTACAAAAGAAATAATAAGCCACCACCTCAATTTCGCTAATGCAGCAGGAACAAAGACAATGCATTTAACATAGAAGAAAAGAGATTTGAGTATTACCAGATTGGGAAAAAACACATCGGAGTTAAAAATGGCATAAATGGAAATAGAATTAAGCAATAAAAAAATATTAGTTACTGGAGGAGCTGGTTTTATTGGTTCAAATTTGTGTGAGGCTTTGCTCGAAAAAGGAAATAAAGTAGTTTGCCTGGATAATTTTGCCACCGGTAAAATAGAAAATGTAGAACAATTTTTAAAGGACACTAATTTTACTCTAATCGAAGGAGACATTAGAAAATTAGAGGATTGTTTAAAAGCAACCAAAGATGTTGATTATGTTTTGCATCAAGCTGCGCTGGGTTCAGTCCCCAGATCTATTAAAGATCCGATAACATCCAATGATGTGAATGTAGGTGGTTTTTTAAATATGCTGGTAGCTTCCAGAGACAACGGTGTGAAAAGATTTGTATTTGCTGCGAGTTCATCAACTTATGGGGATTCAGAATTAATGCCAAAAGTTGAGGACATCATCGGAAAACCATTATCACCATATGCTATTACAAAATATATAAACGAGTTATATGCTGATATTTTCTCGAAAACCTATGGACTTGAAATGATTGGACTTCGTTATTTTAATGTGTTCGGTAGAAAGCAAGATCCAAATGGAGCTTATGCAGCCGTCATCCCAAAATTTGTAAGTCAACTCATGAAAGGAGAATCTCCTATAATTAATGGAGACGGCAATTACTCTAGAGACTTTACATATATAGATAATGTGATACAAGCGAATTTATTAAGCTTGGTCACAACCAACGAAAAAGCCATTAATACTGTTTATAATGTGGCTTATGGAGATCGCAATACCTTGAATGATTTAATGGGGCACTTAAAGAAATATTTATCTGAGTTCGATTCCAAAATTTCCAAAATTGAAGTTATCCATGGCCCAAATAGACCAGGAGATATTCCTCACTCACATGCGAGTGTAGATAAAGCAAAAGAACAATTAAGTTATAATCCACAGTTTACTTTACAAAAAGGCTTGAAGGAGGCTGTTAAATGGTATTGGAAAAACTTATAAAAAAATGAAAAAAGATAAAATAGCTATTATCGGTCTGGGCTATGTTGGTTTACCTCTAGCTAGACTTTTTGCCACTAAATATTCAGTAGTTGGTTTTGACATCAATACAGGTAGAATATCTGAATTAATCTCTGGTGTCGATTCAACATTAGAGGTTGACAATGAAACTTTACAATCGGTATTGGTCAATGAAAATTCTGAATCAATAGGATTGTTTTGTTCAAATCAAATCAATGAAATTAAAGACTGTAATTACTATATTATCACTGTTCCAACTCCTGTTGATAATAATAACAGACCAATTTTAACTCCTTTAATAAAAGCAAGTGAAACAGTAGGCGCGGTTCTAAAAAAAGGAGACATCGTAATTTATGAATCTACGGTATATCCTGGCGCTACAGAAGAAGATTGTATTCCTATTTTAGAAAAAGTATCTGGATTAAAATTCAATACTGATTTTTATGCGGGTTATTCTCCAGAAAGAATTAATCCAGGGGACAAAGATCATACTGTCGAAAATATTTTAAAAGTTACTTCAGGATCAACTCCTGAAATTGGAGAAAAAGTAAATGAATTGTATAAGTCCGTTATCACAGCAGGGACTCATCTAGCTCCAACAATCAAGGTCGCTGAAGCATCCAAAGTAATAGAGAACTCTCAAAGAGATATTAATATTGCTTTTGTAAATGAATTAGCAAAAATATTTAATTTATTAAAGATCAACACACATGATGTATTAGAAGCTGCAGGCACCAAATGGAATTTTCTTCCTTTTAGGCCTGGCTTAGTCGGAGGTCACTGTATTGGCGTAGATCCATATTATTTAGCCCAAAAAGCTCAAGAGTATGGATATCATCCCGAAATCATTTTAGCGGGTCGACGTTTAAATGATGGTATGGGTAATTATGTTGCTTCTGAAGTGGTTAAGTGCATGATTAAAAAAAATATTAATATTAACGGTGCTAAAGTCTTGATTTTAGGCATCACATTTAAAGAAAATTGTCCAGATGTACGAAATACCAAGGTAGTAGATGTAGTCAATGCTTTGGGGGGCTATGGTGTTGAGATTAAAATTTATGATCCTTGGGCTAATGAAGAAGAGGTAAAAAAAGAATACGGCTTAGTTTCTAATCAAGAAGTGCCAAAAGAACAATTTGATGCTATTGTTTTAACCGTAGCGCATCGAGAATTTGAGACTTTAAACATCAATCAACTTAAGTTTGAAAACGCAGTCGTTTATGATGTAAAAAACTCTTTAAGTCGGGAAGTAAGAGATTCAAGTTTGTAGAGTTATTATGAAAAACATTCAAATGGTTGACCTCAAGGGGCAATATCAAAAAATTAAAGAAGAAATTGATACAGCAGTTATTCAAACCATAGAATCAACTAGTTTTATAAATGGGCCAATTGTTAAAGAATTTGCCAGTTCCTTAGAAAGTTATTTGGACGTGAAACATGTTATTCCCTGTGCAAATGGGACTGATGCGCTACAAATAGCTTTGATGGCATTATCATTAAAGCCAGGTGATGAAGTTATTTGTCCTTCCTTTACCTATGTGGCAACAGCGGAAGTTATTTCTCTTTTAGGCTTAACTCCAGTTATGACTGATGTGGATCCAGAAACTTTTAATATAACTGCTGAAATCATTAGACCTCAAATAACACATAAAACAAAGGCAATTGTACCGGTACATCTTTATGGGCAATCATGCGATATGGAGGGGATTATGGGTGTAGCTGATGAGTTTGGCTTGTATGTAATAGAAGACACCGCACAAGCAATAGGGGCTAAATATACTTTTAGTGATGGGACTATAAAAAGCACAGGGACTATTGGTCATATAGGAACTACCTCTTTTTTCCCATCAAAAAACCTCGGATGTTATGGAGATGGCGGGGCTATGTTTACTAATGATGACGAAATTGCTAAAAAACTTAAAATGATTGCCAATCATGGCCAAGAGGTAAAATATTATCATAAAGTTACCGGTTGCAACTCCCGATTAGACTCAATACAAGCATCAATTTTAAACATAAAATTAAATCATTTGGACAGCTATTCTCTTTTGAGAAATAAAATGGCTAAAGTTTATGATGAAAATTTCTCTGGAATAGCAGAATTAATCATACCGAAAAGACAACACAATTCTACCCATGTGTTTCACCAATATACCCTAAAGGTTGTCCCTGAATTAAGAAATAATCTAATTGATTTCTTGAGAGAGAACAAAATTCCTGTGATGATTTATTATCCAGTTCCTCTATATAAACAAGAGGCCTTCAGTAAATATGTCAATAGAGGCTTTGAAATCGCTAATGTCGAACAACTTTGCAACTCTGTTTTTTCACTCCCTATTCATACGGAGGTTGAAAATTCATCGCAAGAATTCATCATCCAAAAAGTAAAAGAATTTTTTACTCAGAAATAAAATGAAAAAAAATGATTATTTCGTGCACGAAAGCTCTTTTGTTGATGAGCCCTGTGAAATAGGGAGAGGAACTAAGATTTGGCACTTTTCTCATATTATGAAAAACTCCATTATCGGAGAAAATTGTAATATTGGTCAAAATGTGGTTGTTTCTCCGGGGGTTCATTTGGGAAATAATGTCAAAATTCAAAACAATGTCTCGGTATACACGGGGGTTGTTTGTGAAGATGATGTGTTTCTTGGCCCGTCTATGGTCTTTACCAATGTAATAAACCCGCGAAGTGGCGTTATCAGAAAAGAGCAATACATGAAGACTGTGGTTAAAAAAGGTGCGTCTATTGGGGCAAATGCAACAATCGTCTGTGGCAACAATATTGGTAAATATGCTTTTATTGGGGCGGGGGCGGTAGTTACAAAAGAAGTCCCTAATTATGGACTAATGGTGGGTAACCCATCTAAACATATTGGTTGGATGAGTGAGTTTGGGGAACGATTACGCTTTGACCAAACTGGAGTTGCCGTTTGTAATAAAACAGGCACAAAATATAAGCTAAAGAATAATTTAGTAAACAAAATCGATGAATAAAAATTTTGCATTAATTGGAGCTTCCGGTTATATAGCGCCAAGACATTTTCGTGCTATAAAAGACACGAATAATAACTTGCTGGCAGCTTTAGACCCTTTTGACAGTGTTGGGGTTATGGACAATTATTTCCCTAACGCAGATTTCTTTGTAGAAACTGAAAGGTTTGATCGACATATTGAAAAGTTAAAATATGATAAAAATATTACGATTGATTATGTAAGTATTTGTACACCAAATTATTTACATGATTCGCACATAAGAATGGCACTTCGAAGAGGGGCGGATGCAATTTGTGAAAAACCACTGGTGCTAAACCCCTGGAACTTGGATGCACTTCAAAACATGGAAAAAGAATCTGGGCAAAGAGTTTGGAATATTTTACAATTACGATTACATCAAAGTATCATTGACTTAAAAGCAAAGGTTGATGCGGCGCCAAAAGATAAATTTTTTGATGTTGATTTAACATACCTCACATCAAGGGGAAATTGGTATTATACTTCCTGGAAAGGAGATATTAGTAAATCTGGAGGTATTGCCACAAATATAGGGGTGCATTTTTATGACATGTTAGGCTTCATTTTTGGCGCAGTTAAAGAAAATGTGGTACACCTTCATACTCATGATAGGGCTGCCGGATATTTAGAATTTGAAAAGGCTAAAGTCCGCTGGTTTTTATCCATAAACTATGATTTAATTCCGGAGGAAATAAAATTAAAAGGGCAACGAACCTACCGCTCCATAACAATAGAAGGTGAAGAGCTTGAATTTAGTGGCGGCTTTACAGACCTTCATACCGGGGTCTATGAAGGGGTTTTGGAAGGTAATGGTTATGGTTTAGAAGATGCGCGTCAGGCAATTGAAATAGTTCATACAATTAGAAACACTGATCCTATCGGTTTAAAAGGTGATTATCATCCATTCGCAACAAAAGGAATAGCTTCTCACCCATTCTATTAAAAAGGTATATAATAATGAGAAAAAAATTAATCATTTTTGGAACAAGACCAGGAGTGATTAAAATGGCCCCTTTGATAAAATGAAGCCATTACAAATGATGATATTATTGTTTTATTGGTTGCTCACAACGAGTTTAAAGAATTAAATATATTGAAAGATAAAATTTTACTAGGTTTTTGTGGAATTCTAAATAGATAATTGAATAAAATTATCAATTATTTAGATGTTTTTTTAAGATTTGGAATAAGCTAAAGTATTATAAATTAAAGTATTTGTATTTTTATGACTCATAAGGAGTATAACCTTACTATCCAAGCACTTTTCATTTTTATAGGGAAACTAATTCAGATTTTGTTTCAATTCCTTGTTCCGGTTGTTTTAATAAGGATATTCTCTCAATCTGATTATGGCACTTATCAAAAGGTATTGTTTGTAACAGCTATTTTAATTCCATTATTTAGATTTCATTTAACCGATAGCTTATTTTATTTTTTTCCAATTTTAGAAAAAAGTAAAGAGAGAAACGAACTAATTTCTCAAACTTATTTTCAGTTACTTACCATTTGTTTTTTTGTTTCTCTACTAATCTTAATAGTTCTTCCGTTTTTAAACTCATTTTTTGAGGATGTAGTTTTTTTTAAATACAAATATCAAATTTTAGGAATTGTCTTTTTTTCAGTATCCTCATCAATTTTAGAAAACATTTTTATTCTAGAAAAAAAATCTAAATTTTTAGTGAAGTTTGCTTCAATTGATAAATTTGTAAGAACATGTTTGCTTATATATATTGGGTTTTACTTTAAAACTATTGAGTCTGCATTATTGGCTATTATCATTCATGGATTATTAAGATTTATCTTTCTTACTTCATATTTGCTTAAATTTTATAAACTTAATTTATTACATGTAAAAATAGAAAAACTAAAAAAGCAATGGTCTTATGTTTTACCTATGGGAATAGGAATTTTCGTTGGTGTCATAGGTAAAAATACAGACAAGCTTATTTTAGTTTGGTTATTAACAGATAGTGATTTTGCATTATATTCAATAGGTAATTTAAGTGTTCCTTTTATAGCAACAGTTTATGTATCAATAGGTAATGTTGTAATGCCAGAGTTAGCCAAATATTCAATAAAAAAAGATTTTAAAAGAACTCTGCAACTATGGAAATCTATGGTCATAAAAAATTCAATTGTTACTCTTCCGATTATATTTTTTTTTATCATTGAGGCTAAAGAACTTTTTATTTTTTTATTCACTGAATCCTATGCTGATAGCGCAAATGTATTTAGAGTTATTGTATTAACATTATTAATTCAAATGTTGGGGTATGGTTATGTTTTGAGAGCTTTTGGAAAGACTAAAAAAATTTTAGTAGCTAAAGTTTACAGAACTATATTGAGCTTAATTGTCGGCTACATTTTAATTATAAATTTTGGAATAATTGGTGCTGCGGTAACGTCTGTTTTTTCATTTTTTATTAATGCAATCATACAATTAATTTCTGCAAAGAAAATGCTCCAAGTGACTTGGTTAGACTATTTGCCTTGGAAGCATTTTGCAAAATTAATATTAATTTCAATTTTTCCAGGAATAATAATAATTTGTATAAACACATTAGGATATACTCCAATAAAAACATTAATTATTAATAGTTTCATTTATTTCTCTTTAATTACCTATTTACTTTATAGGTTCAGTTATTTTAAAGTTTTTGGAACAGATAAAATTTTTAAACAACTTAAATTGAAATGAGGATATTAATCACTACCTCGGATTTACCACCTGCTGGAGGAGCAGAAAAAGTAGCGTGGGACTTGGCCAAATCATTATCTAAAAAGAATGAAGTATTTGTATTGACCTTTGGTAAAAAAAACTCTTTTGAAATGATAGATAATATTGGAGTATACTTTATTAGAAGAACCAATCATGGTTTATGGTACTACATGACTTTAGGAAGAATAGACATATTAAGAATTTATAATAAAATACAACCAGACGTTATTCATTCCCATATGCATTCAATTATAACTTTTGTACTTCGGTTTAAAAAGGCTAATAAAATTTTAACATTGCACAATAGCAAATTTGAATTCTACAATAAAACTATAATTCAAAAATTAAAACATAATTTAATTGTAAAAAAATCCTTTAAAAAATATAAAATAACAACAGTGTCTAAACACATGCAAAAGTACTTGGTTGATTATTTAAAAAAAGATGTGATTCATATACCTAACGGAATAGATTCTAAACAATTTTATAGAAAAAATGTTATAAATAGAGAAAAAATAATTTTATATGTTGGAAGATTAGAGGAATTTAAAGGAGTAAGACAGATACTCGAAGCATCAAAAATATTAAAAGAATATAAGTTTCAATTTATCGGATTAGGCACATATTTTAATTTTTATCAATCAAAAAACGTTCATTTTTTAGGTCGTAAAAAACCTCACGAACTAATAGATTATTATAATAAATCTTTTATTTCTATTTTTCCATCAAAATATGAAAATTTTCCTTTAGTAGGTTTAGAAGCTATGGCTTGTGGCTCTATTGTTTTAGCAAGTGATATTGATGGCTTCAGAGAATACATTAATAATGGAGAAAATGGATTTCTAGCAGAATTGAAAACCCCATCAATAATAGCTGAAAAAATAATTGACATTGCAAGGCTGAAGGATGTTGATTTGATAAGGCATAATGCTCAAAAAAGTGTAGTACAGTATGATTTAGAAAATGTAACTAATCAATATCTAAAAATAATTAAAGAATAAAAAATTGAAAAATAAAGTTGATAAATATAACATAGGTAGGCTTAAATTAGAAGGTATTAATTTTTTTAAAACAGTAATTGAAATTATTCATTCATTTGATGTTGAAATTTGGATAGAGTACGGTTCCCTTTTAGGTTATGTTCGTCACAATGATTTAATTCCCTGGGATAGCGAATTTGATTTAGGAATTTTGAAAAGTATGTGGAACTCTAAAATTGAAGAAGAGTTAAAGAAGAATGGATATATACTAATTTATGAGCCCTCTAGAATTAAATTAAAACAGCCGAATGCAGAAATAGGTGTTTTTACAATAGATATACATATTCATGAAGTCGAAGGTGAGCAAACAAAATTGCTTTTTGGAGAGTTAAAACCTAGTAAAAGTATAATTTTTGAAAAAATCTATTGGTTTTTTGAAATGACCGCGAAAGTAAAAGAAAAGATTCCTATAAGATATCTTTCAATAATGAAATCGCTTTCAAGTGAGTTTAATATTCTAGATAATACTATTCTAGAAAAGAATGTTGTAATTAAAAGAGGTAAATATAACCATGAAAAAAGTTTTAAAATTATTATAGACGATTATATAATTGAAGACTTCTTTTTTGCAAATATTAAATGGCATAGACGAGTTTTTCTATCTCTAACACAAGTACTTCCAAATTTTTTACATCAAGGCATATCCAATTATTTATTAACCCAAATAGATAAGCCTGTTTATATTGATAAATTTCAACAAATGCCCTTAACTATCTACAAAAAACTTGAAGATGTTCTATTTTGTGGAATAAATATAAAGGCCCCATTAGAAAAAGAGTTTTTTTTAGAAAGTGTATATGGTGTAGATTGGAAAACACCAAATATGAATTTTAGTAGACAACAAATGAAAAATCTTTCAAAAAAATAATATACCCATGTTTTTGAAAAGAAAAGAAATTCTTACCGTGTTATTTATTACTTTATTGTTAATGGCACTAACCTATGTTTTCGCTCTTTTGGAAAATTTCAGTCTTTATTATTATATAATCACACCCTTAATCATCTTTCTTATAAGTTTTAAAAAAGAGTATATAATAATTCTTTACCTAATTCTTCTACCCACTGCAGGTATAATTCCCTCACAGGAGAATATTTTAGAAGCTTTTGGTTTAGATGAGATCATTAATTTAATTGCGATTGCTTATTTTGTTTCTTTCAAACGAGTCAAAATTAAATTAAATAACAAACAGAAAAATGTAAAAAGTTTATTAATTCTAGTGATAATAATAATCTTATTATATAATTTTAAAAATGCTTATTTTAATATTTATGATGGGAGTTTCTTCTTGGCTTTTAAAAGATTTATTTTTATTACTATTAATTACTTACCTCTGTTTCTTATTATTCAACACATTAGCAATTTTAAAATTAGACAATATGTTATTTTAGGGCTTTATATAAGTTCTGGTATTATTGTTTTTTCTCAATTATTCAACGAATATTTATTAGCGTTAAACTTTGTAACTTTTAACGATTCTGAAATTGTAGGATTAGCGGCAAACATAGATAAAGTAAGTAGATTCTCAGGATTTTACAATGGAGATCCAAACAGTTCAGGAATTTTCTTGTTAATGATAATTGGTTTTATTTTTACACAGATAGAAAAGTTCAGTCAACAAAGAAAAATTTTATACGCTCTAGTTTTATTTTTTTGTATGGGGATATTATTAACTGCATCTAGAACTGTATTTGTTTCTTTTGCAGTAATCCTTTTATTTTTTATCTATAATAATAGAGCAAGCAAATTTTCTATTCAATTGTATTTTTTATTTTTTTTAGGTATTATATTTTCCTTAGATTTTATTCTTAATCAATTATCAAGATTTCATGATGCTCATTTACAAACAAGTACTGAGGTAGATGGTAATAGGATAATGAAATGGGTATACTATATAAAATTTATGATGGCCTCTCCAAGTTATTTTATAACTGGCTCTCAAGAGGTAATTAATATAAGATCAGCTCATAATGTGTATGTTCAAATGCTTTTTAATGTAGGGATTTTTCCTTTAATACTTTTTATTGTAAAACTCATTAAATCGTTTACTTTGTTAATTAAGCACAATAAAAGGGCAATTTATTTTATTCTTCCTTTTTTTTGTATAACAATGTTTGTAGGAGAATTAAAGGAAGTGCCAATTTATATTCTCTTATTTATTTTAATAATCTCTGAACCAAAAAGCAAAAAAATATTAAAAACACAAGGCTAAAGAAATATGAAAAAAGCATTTATAACAGGTATTAGTGGTCAAGACGGCTCTTATTTATCTGAATTATTATTATCTAAAGGATACGAGGTCCATGGATTAATTCGAAGGTCAAGTCTAGAAATAAGAACAAGAATTGATCACTTGTATCAAGATCCTCATATTTCAGGAAGAAGCTTTTTCTTACATTATGGGGATGTTACTGATACTTCTTGTTTGTCAAGACTAATCAAACAGATTGAACCAGATGAGATTTATAATTTAGCTGCTCAAAGCCATGTAAGAGTTTCTTTTGATAATCCAGAATATACTCAAAATGTTGATGCAGCAGGTACATTAAGAATTTTAGAAGCAATTAGACTTCATGGTTTAGAAAATAAAACAAGGTTTTACCAAGCTTCAACAAGTGAACTTTATGGTAAAGTTCAAGAAATACCTCAAAAAGAAACTACACCATTTTATCCTAGAAGTCCTTATGCAGCGGCAAAAATATATAGTTACTGGATAACTGTGAATTACAGAGAAGCGTATGGTATTTTTGCAACTAATGGTATCCTATTCAATCATGAATCGCCTAGAAGAGGAGATTCATTTGTGACTAAGAAAATTGTGAACTCTGTAGTAGATATTAAAAATGGTAAAATGGATACAATCTACTTAGGAAATATCGATGCAAAAAGAGATTGGGGTTATGCTCTAGATTATGTTGAAGGTATGTGGAGAGTATTACAACATGATGAGCCTTTAGATTTTGTTTTAGCTACAGGTGTAACAAATACAGTAAGAGATTTTATAGAACGTGCTTTTAAATTTGTAAATATTGAAATAGATTGGCAAGGAAGTGGAGTAGATGAAATAGGGATTGATAAAGTTACTGGAAAAACTATAATTGAAATTGATCCTTGGTATTACAGACCAACTGAAGTTGAGCTATTAGTAGGAGATGCAACCAAAGCAAAAGAAGTTCTAGGCTGGGAACATACTGTTAAGTATGAAGAGCTTATAGAAATTATGATGCAGGATGCATTAGATAACAGAATAAGTTAAATATTTAAAATAAATTAAAATGAAAAGCTACATAATTGCTGAAATGGCATGGGGTTATACTGGAGAATATGATATTGCTGTAGATCTTTTAAATTTTGTGAAATCTGCACAAGCTGATGCCATAGGTATTCATATTACAGATATGCCAACATATATGACTAAAGATTATAAGTGTTTGGCTGGTCAAACTTTATCAGCTAGAGATGAAGATCAAGATGATGTTAATATCTATAAATATTTAGAAGATATTAACATGACTAATGATCAATGGTTAAATTTTGATAAAGAAGCTTCTAAAATAGGAGTTGATATTGTTGCAATGTGTAATGATCTAGAAAGTTTTCTTTTTAGTAAGAAGATGAAAGTAAAGAAATACGTAATTGCAGCTTCTCTTTTTCATGAATGGGATTTAATCAAACAAATTGTTGAGTACAATAATGATATTGTTATTAGAATTGGTGGAGCTAGTTTGCAAGAAATTGATGATATAGTTGATTTTATTTTATCTGTAGATGAAAAAGCAAAAATAAACTTGTTAGCAGGTATTCAATTATATCCAACACCTTTAAAACAGTTGCATTTAAAATCAATTCAAGTTCTAAAAGACAGATATAGCAGTAAGAACGTTACATTGGGTATTGCAGATCATATTGATGGAGATCATGAATATGCAAATTTTTTACCTGCAATTGCTTTAGCTTATGGAATTGAAACAGTTGAAAAACATATAACAACCGATCGAAAAATAAAACTTGAAGATTTTGAAGCTGCCCTTGGAGGTAAAGATTTTTTAGAGTTTGTTAAATATATTAGAACTGCAGAATTGGCATTAGGTGATGGAAGTTTAGATTATTTAATTAACCCTGAAAATGATAAATATAGGTTAGTTCTTCGTAAACGATTAATTGCTAAAGATAATATAAATGAAGGCGAAATAATTACAGAAGATAAGCTAACATTTATGAGATGTGATTATGGCTTAGAATTAGAGCATTTAAGTAAAATTAAAGGTAAAAAAGCTTTAAAGGGCATCAAAAAGCATTCAGGTATAACATTAGAGGACGTTGTATGAAAAAAGGTATAATTATAACTGTCAGGTTAAAGTCAACAAGGTTAAAAGAAAAGGTTCTCAGAGAGGTAAATGGTAAAGTTGTACTTAAATACCTGACTGATAGACTTATAGAAAACTTTGATGGAGATATAATTATCTGTACTTCTACTCACTTTCATGATACTCCTCTTGTTACTTTTGCAAAAGAAGAAGGTTTAAGTTATTTTAGAGGGTCTGAAGATGATGTTCTTGAAAGATATTATCAAACATGTAAAGAATATAAACTTGATAAGTTTTATATTATTTATGGTGATGAACCATTTACTGATTTGGAAACGGTTAAAGAAAATTTTGAATTACTGAAAGAGGAAACACCAATGTGGATAAAAAATGATTCCTTACCTGAAGGCACTTATGGTTATGGGATGAATTTTAAAGGAATAGAATATCTTAATAAAAATAAAATTGCTGAGAATATGGAAGTTTGGCAAATAATGGCTTCCAACCTACCAATTCATAAAATTGAACACAAAACTGAAGTTAAAGAAAGAGCTGATAATATCAGATTAACAATTGACTATGAAGATGATTTACAAGTATTCCAAGAAATTATAAATAAAATTGGTGATAGATATTTGGATATAACACTTACAGAGCTTATGGATCTTTATGAAACTGAAAATTATTTCAGTATTAATGGATTTAGAATAAACGAATACAAAGCACGTATACTACAACAAGGCACAATTTAACAATTATGAATTATAGTGATAAACTAAATAATTTAATACCTGGAGGTGCACATACTTATAGTAGAGGAGATGATCAATACCCAGAAAATGCACCACAAATTTTAGTTAAAGGTAAAGGATGTTATGTATGGGATGATCAAAATAATAAGTATCTTGATTATGGAATGGCTTTAAGGGCTAATATTATTGGTTATGCAAATGATGAGATTGATGAAGCTGCATACCTAGGAGCTAAACAAGGAAACAACCTTACAAGAGCTTCAATGATTGAACTTAAGGCTGCAGAACTAATTACTAGTATTATTCCTGGGGCAGATATGGTTAAGTTTGCAAAAAACGGGTCAAATGTAGTTTCTGCTGCAATTAAATTGGCTAGGGCATATACAGGAAGAAATTATGTAGCAAGATGTGCTGAACATCCCTTTTTCTCTTTTGATGATTGGTTTATTGGTGATACCCCTATGAAAAAAGGTGTTCCAGAAGAAGTTTCAAAATTAACTCTTTCTTTCAAATATAATAATATTGAGTCTGTACAAAAATTATTTGATGAACATCCAAATGAAATTTCATGTTTTATTTTGCAACCAGCAGAAAGTGTAGAGCCATTAGGATGTGAAAACTGTAATTGTGGTGAGATTTGTGAAAGTGAAGATAACTTTCTTCATAAAGTTAAAAAACTTTGTAAAGAAAATGGGGCTTTATTTATACTAGATGAAATGATTACTGGTTTTAGATGGCATTTATCTGGAGCTCAAAAGAAGTATAATGTTATTGCAGATTTAGTTACTTTTGGAAAAGCAATGTCTAATGGTTATTCTGTTGCCGCATTAACAGGGAGAAGAGATATTATGAATTTAGGTTCAATAAAAGAAGATGGAGCTGAAAGAGTTTTTTTAATCTCTACTACCCATGGTGCAGAAATGAACGGATTAGCAGCTTTTATAAAAACGGTGGAACTTTACAAAAAGCATAATATTGTTGAACATATTTGGGATTATGGTAAGAGATTAATGGAAGGGATGACCCAAATTGCAAAAGATTTAGATATATCTGAAAATTTTAAAATGGTAGGTGTTTCATGTTCTCCAAATTATTTAACTTTTGATAAAAAAGGTGATAGCTCTTTAGCTTTAAGAACTTTATTTTCTCAAGAAATGATTAAAAATGGAGTTTTAATTCCTTGGGTGTCATTAAGTTATTCTCATGGAGAAAAAGAATTGGAAATAACTTTAGAGGCAACTCGTAAATCTTTGGAGGTATTTAAAAATGCGCTTAATGAAGGTGTAGAAAAATATTTGGTTGGTGGTGTTATTAAACCAGTATTTAGAAAATACAATTAAAGATATATTATGCTTCAAGATAAAGTAGTTGTGATTACAGGTGGTGCCGGATTATTGGGAAAAGAGTTTTCAAAATCTGTAATTAAAGAACATGGTAAAGTTGTAATTGCTGATATAAATGAAGAATCAGCAAATAGTTTTATACTTGAAATAAATGAATTATATCCAAATTCTTCCATACTGTTTCACTATTTAGATATAACGTCTAAAGACTCAATTGAAACTTTAATTATTAATGTTTCTAAAAAATATGGAAAAATTAATGCTTGGGTAAATAACGCTTACCCAAAAATTAAAAGCATGAATTCAAATACAAAAAGAGAATATTCTAATTCCTTTTTTGATGTGAATTATGATGACTTTTGTGAAAGTGTTTCGATAAACGTAGGTAGTGTGTTTCTATGCTCTCAAAGAATCTCAAGTTTTTTTATTGAACAAGGCTTTGGTAATATTATTAATATTTCATCTATTTATGGGCTTATAGCTCCAAGATTTGAAGTTTATGAAGGTACGGGTATGACTATGCCTGTTGATTATGCAGTAAATAAATCTGCCATTAATCATTTCACAAGATATCTTGCAAAATTATTTAAAAATAAAAACATTAGAGTTAATACTTTAAGTCCTGGAGGAATATCTAATAATCAACCTAGTACTTTTCAAACAAAATATAAAGAACTTGCAGCAAACAAAGGGATGTTAGAATCAAAAGATATTTGCGGTGCTTTACTGTTTTTGTTGTCTGATAATTCAACTTTTGTGAATGGACAAAATATTATTGTTGATGATGGTTGGACTCTATAAAAAATACTAATTATGAAATTTAATAAACATTTTAAAGTAGCAAATAAAATTATATCAGAAAATACTCCAGTATTTATTATTGCAGAAGCTGGCGTAAACCATAATGGTGATATTAACAAAGCAAAAGAATTAATTGATGTAGCTGCTTCAGCAGGCGCAGATGCTGTTAAATTTCAAGCATTCAAAACAGAAAACTTGATATTAAAAGATGTTGAGAAAGCTCCTTATCAGCAAAAAACTACAGATTCAAAAGAATCACAGTTTGAGATGTTAAAGTCTTTAGAAATAACTCAAAATCAAAATAGAGAATTAATTGAATATTGTAATGATAAAAAAATAATTTTCCTATCCACACCTTTTGATGAAGATAGTATTGATGAGTTAGTAGAATTAGACCTTCCTGCTTTTAAAGTTGCTTCTACTGACACAACTAATTTGCCATTTTTAAAAAAACTAGCGCTTACAGGAAAACCATTGTTTTTATCAACAGGAATGTCTTATTTGGCTGAAATAGAAATGGCATTAGAAGAAATATATCCTTATAATAAAAATGTAGTTTTACTACAGTGTACAGCAAATTACCCGATAAGTGATGATGAGGCAAATTTAAATGTTATAAAAACATTTAAATCCAAATTTGATATTATTGTTGGGTATTCTGATCATTCAAAAGGTATTGGAGCCTCGCCATATGCTATTCCCATGGGAGCTAAAGTAGTTGAAAAACATTTCACCTTAGATACTGAACAACAAGGACCAGATCATGAAGCTTCACTAAATCCAAATCAACTAAAAGATTACGTAAAAGAAATTAGAAAAGTTGAATTGTTTTTGGGTACTTCCAATAAAAGGCCATCTTTTGATGAATTAAAAACTAGAGAATCTTTACAAAAATGCCTTGTTGCTTCTAAATCTATTTCTAAATTAGAACCTTTTACAGAGAATAATATTGTTGCTAAAAGAACGGGGGGGAAAGGAATTTCTCCAATTTATTACAAAGATATACTTAAGAAAAACGCTTCGAAACATTACAATGTAAATGATATTATAGATGAATAAATTGAATACCGTAATTCTTGGAGCTGGTGGACATACTCGATCAATTTTAAATATTATTGATCGAAATTTTTATAACATTTTGGGTATTTATGACAATTCGTATAATTCTAATGATGAAGCACAAATCTTAGGTGTTCCCTTAATAGGCAATCTAAAAGACATCAACGATAAAGATAATATTATTATTTCTTTAGGAGATAATAGAAAAAGAAAAGAATTATTTTTAAGATTTAAAAATAGAATAAATCTCAAGAACATAATTCATAAAACAGCATATATTGAAAATAGTTCTTTCATTGGCCAATCAAACCAAATATTTGCAAATTCATATATTAATTCTAATTCAGTTATTGGTAATAACAATATATTGAATTCTGGTTGTATTATTGAACATGAATCTAAATTGGGATGTCATAATCATATATCGGTAGGTGCTATAATTTGCGGGCGGGTAATTATTGGAGATGAGTGTTTTATAGGAGCAGGGTCTGTTGTTAAAGATAATGTTAAAATATGTAATAATGTAACTGTAGGCGCAAATTCACTTGTTATAAAAGATATAACTCAACCAGGCGTTTATATTGGAAACCCAGTAAAGAGATTAAGATGATTTATATATCAACTTCATGTGTAAAAGCTAAAACTATTAAAGAAGCAGTAAATACTTTATTAAGTAAAGGTTTTAAAAATATAGAACTATCAGGGGGCACAGAATATTATCCTGATTTAGAGAATGATTTATATATTATTAAACAAAACACTAATGTAAACTTTTTGTTACATAATTATTTCCCACCACCTAAGAGCCATTTCGTTTTAAACTTAGCTTCTTTAAATGATGAGATTTATGATAAAAGTATTGAACAATATAAAAGAGCTTTAGATTTATCAAATAGATTAGATTCTAAAAAGTTTGGTCTGCATGCTGGGTTTTTAATAGACCCCAGAATAAATGAATTAGGTAAAAGTATTAACAACCAGATTATGTATGACAGATCAAAGTCAATTGATAGATTTTGTTCGGGAGTAGAATTATTATCAAGTTACACATCAGAAACAGAAATCTACGTAGAAAATAATGTGTTTTCTGACGCAAATAAAAAAATTTTTCAATCGAATCCGTTTTTATTTACCGATTATGAAGGCTATAAAGAGTTATCAAAGAACTTAGAATTTAAGGTTTTACTTGATGTTGCTCATTTAAAAGTAAGCTGTAAATCATTATCAATTTCTTTTATTGATGAACTAAATAAATTAGCAAGCATTGCTGATTATATTCATATAAGCGATAATGATGCCTTAAGCGATTCGAATCAATATCTTTCAAAAGAAAGCCAAATGTATGAGGCCTTATCAAATATTAATTTTGATGAAAAAATTTTAACTCTAGAAATTTATGAAAATTTTGAGAAAATTATTAAGTCTTATGATTTATTGTCTAAAACAAATTAATATTTAAAATGAGTAATTTAAAAGAATTCATACCAGTATATGAACCTTATTTAGCAGGAAATGAAGCACGTTATTTACAAGAATGTATTAATACTGGATGGATTTCATCAAAAGGAAAATTTGTTGATTTATTTGAAAAATCATTTGCAAAATATATTAATAGTCCTTTTGCTTTATCAACTGCAAATGGCACTGTTGCAATTCATTTAGCTCTTGAAGCCATTGGAATTAAGGAAGCTGATGAAATTATAGTGCCAGATTTAACATTTGCTGCCTCAGTAAATTCAATACTTTATACAAAAGCTACTCCGGTTTTGGTGGATTGCGATCCAGATACTTTAAATATAGATTTAAATAAAATTGAAGAAAAAATCACATCTAAGACTAAAGCCATTATGTTAGTTCATTTGTACGGTTTACCTATAGTAATTTCAGAAATTCATAAAATTGCTGAAAAACATAATTTAATTATTATTGAAGATGCTGCTGAAGCATTTGGAAGTGAATATAAAAATAAAAAAGTTGGCACTTTTGGTCGTGTTGCTTGTTTCAGTTTTTTTGGCAATAAGACCATTACTACTGGAGAAGGTGGAATGATTACTTTTAAAAATGAAGAGGATTATAAAAAAGCAAAAATTCTTCGTGATCACGGAATGAATCCAGAAAAAATTTATTGGCATGATTATATTGGATATAATTATAGAATGACAAACCTACAAGCTGCAATTGGATATGCACAAATGGAAAAAGCTGATGAAATTGTTAAAAAGAAAATTAAAAATGCAAATATTTACAAGAAATTTCTTCAAAATATTCCAGGCATCAAATTTGTAAAGGATTATAAAAATGTTAAAAACACTTTTTGGTTGGTTACTATAATAATTGATGAAAATAAATTTGGAGCTAGTAGAGATCAAATAAAGGAATATCTCAGAAAAAATAAAATTGATTCCAGGCCTGTTTTTTATCCTATACATCAAATGCCTCCGTATAAAGAGTTTAATATTGATAATTATCCAAATTCTATTTATGCATCAGAGAATGGATTGTCTTTGCCGTCTTCATGCGTTTTGGATAAAAAATCTATAGCCCGAATATGTAATTGTTTAATAGATTATCATAAAAGAGTTAAAAAACTCTAAAAATATCATCAGGAGTTTTATATATCATTTTTTCGTTAGAAAATGGGAGAACCCAAAGGAATATTGTTAATACAATAAACAAAATCTAATGATTAAAAAAGGAAAAGGTAATAGGTTATTTATTATATTTTCTCTGACATCGGGAGGGACTCAACGAATGTTGGTAAATGTATTAAATGAAATTGCTACCCCTCACAAAAAGAAAATACTATTTCTGTACAATTATTATCCGAATCTGGGATTAGAGCAGCAGTTAACAGAAGATGTTAAAATTTATAAATGCGAAACAAGAAACATCTTAAAGCATTTATATAGGTTCTTATTGCTTCTTAGTATTATCAGAAAAGAGAAAATTTCAAGAATAGTAAGTTTCGCGAAAAATGGAACTTATCATGCTTTGATTGCTAAAGTGTTCTTCCCTTTTAGGAACATATCAATTATTTATCGCATGGTCTCTGTGGATTCTGAGCTTATTAAATCACGGTTTAAGATATTAAAGAGAGTTAAATATTTTATATACATAAACGTTCTTTGTAGAAATGTTAATATGGTTATTGGACAATCAAACTATATGACTGAAAGTTTTGTTAAGAAAAACCCAAAGGTTCTTAAAAATAAAGTTACAACCATCCAGAATCTACTTTTAGTTAAAAAAATTAATGCTAAATCTATTGAGCCAATTGAAATTTTATACGACTATTTCATCTTTATAGGTAGACTATCTGAAGAAAAAAATGTTACAGGAATCATAGAGGCTTTCAAAAGAATAAGTGATAATAATACCATGAAATTAGTCATAATTGGGGAAGGATATTTGAAGATAAAAATTGTTAGAATTATTAAGTCATTAGGACTAAACGATAAAGTTGTACTTCTAGGTTATCAAAAAAATCCATACAAATATTTGGCAAAAGCAAAGGCACTTGTTCTTTTTTCACGATTTGAGGGAATGCCCAATGTTGTTCTCGAATCAATGATCTGCAAAACACCCGTTATTGTCTCTGATTTTGAAGGAGTTGAAGATATTGTTATTGATAAAGAAACAGGATATATTGTACAAAGAAAAAATATAGAACAATTATCCAAAGCAATGTTATTTATTATTCAAAACCCTAATCGCATCCAACCTATTTCGGAAAATGCCTATCAATTTGCGAAGCAATTATCCGAGAACTCTATATCTAATTATAGTTTATTAATCAACAAATAGATGGAACAAGTAAAAAACATTAATGTAGGGTTTATTTCAAAAGGACTGAATGCCTATGATGCTCACATAAAACCATTTATAGATAATGTGCCTAATGAAAATTACAGGTTCTTCATTTTCCACATTAACAAATACTATTCTCCTGAAGTACAACTGGACCTGCCAAATGTTACCTGTGTTAACTTAGCTAAAGAACTTAATTACAAAATGGCAATCTCAAAACATGAGATTGATGTTATTATATCTTTAAATCCCGGGAATATCTTCGATCTTTTTTTTCTTTCAATTTGTAAACTACAAGATGTTATTACCGTGTATTACCAACATGGTATACAGCTTGACTTTTCTTTATTTAACCCTAAAACGTTATCTCAAAATAAGTCAATTAGTAGAAAGCTATTTTCATTAAAAAAATATATATATTTTTATACTAGTTTCACTCTAAATATATTTTTGAACCCTAGATCACGAATGCTATATGACGCCGTAAAAACTAAGACAAGACATTTATTTTTTGAAAAGGATAAAACTAAAACACCAAAATACGGTTTGAAGAACAACCATTGTGATTTAGCATTTGTTTATGGAGAAAGTGATAGAGATTATTTGAACCAAAGTATGGATATGCCAAATGAAAATATTATTATTTCAGGATATCCATTTATAGAGCCATTTATTATTGATGCTCCAACGCAATCTGAATATAAGAAGTTTCTTTATATATCTTCTGCTTTACGACATGTTGGAGTAATACCAATTACAAAAGAGGAAGAAAAAGTATTCTATGAAAATTTATATGAACAGGTAAATGCTGCGGGATATAAGCTGATAATAAAACTTCACCCACAGGAAGAGGTTAGGGTGTTTGAAAGTTATTTTAATCAAAATCAGAATGTAGAATTTTATAAGAATACTAATTTGGCAAATATGGTTATTGATGCAGATATTGTATCTGGAGATTATTCAACGGCAATGTTCTATGCAATAAAATATTTCAAACCATTATTAATAATAGAATCTAAATTTTTCAGAGACTATCCCTTTGATTTTACCAAATTTGGTGTTGGGATAAAAATACCTGAGACGAAAATTAGCAGGACGTTAAACGAAGGGATTGAAATAGACAGTAATAATTATCATTCATTTTTGAGGAATTATCTGTCTGGTATAAATGGAAAATCTTTGTACTGGAATTTCTATAATCAAATTGATAAGTGTTTTACTACCACTAAAAATAGTATAAATGAGAGAGAAGCTAATACCTGTACTGAATAAATCATTACTTCTGCCTCTCGCAGATAGATTAATGAGTACAAATATTGTTCGATACTATTGTGAGATTGAACAAATGATATCCTGGAACAAGGAAGAAATTGACAAATGGAGATCTTTGAAATTGCAAAAACTTATTCAACATGCTTATCATAATACGGTATACTATAAGGATTTGTTTGATTCTAACAAGATCAATCCTGATGAAATAAGATCAATTGAAGATTTATCTCAGGTGCCTCCTTTGACCAAGGACCTTGCAAAAGAGAATTATAATAACCTAATTCCAACTAATATCTCAAGAATCAAATATATTTATAAGAATACAGGTGGTTCTTCTGGCGACCCATTTAATTACCTTCTTGATAAGCGTTCCTGGAGTTATGTTGTAGCTGAAAACTGGCATAACTGGGAAAGAATCGGATATAAAATGGGTAATAAGTTTATTGCATTAGGTAGCAGTTCTATCTTACCATCTGGAAATAAAAGTTCACTAAAGCATAACATATACTATTGGTTAAAAGGTAAGAAGCCGATAAATGCAGTTAACATGTCAAAGGAGGCTTCAAAAAAACATTTGATGTACATTAAAAAAAATAATTACCAATATATTTATGGATATGCTTCCTCCATATTTTTATTGGCTAAAGCAGCTTTAGACAACAATATTGACGGTACATTTATCAAGGGGTGCATCACTACTTCAGAAATCCTAACTGACTATTACAGAAACATTATTACAGAAGCATTTCACTGTGATATAATTGATAATTATGGGGCTGCTGATGGAGGAGTCAATGCATTCAAGGTTAATGAAGGAGATTTTAATGTTGGATATAATTGTATAGTTAGAGTAGGTGAAAAAGTTAATAGTATTGATACTGGCGGTATTTTGCAGGTTACTGACCTATATAACTATGCAATGCCTTTTATAAATTATCAATTGGGCGATAGTGCCATAATCTCAAAGGATAATCATAATGATTACAATGGGCAGGTCATATCAAAAGTTTATGGTAGAGTCTCAGATGTTATTGAGTTATCTAATGGTAATGTATTGACAGGTCCAGGATTTACAATTTTTTTCAAAGACATTGATGTTGAGGCATATTCCATAAAACAAACGGGTGATCTCGAACTGATGATACAAATTAAGGAAAACCCTAATTACAAGTTTGAAAATGATAAGTTAATAATTCAGACAATGAAAAAATATGCAGGGCCAGAATGCAAAATAGTTCTTCAGAAAGTTGATAAATTTGATCTTCTAAAAAGTGGAAAAAGAAAATATTTCATATCACAATAGTAAAATATGTTTATAAATATGAAGAAAAAAACGTTTAGCTATGAAGATCAACTCAAGTTTGCTAAATTTTCTGGTGATTATAACCAATTGCATTTAGATGAGGTAGCCTCAAGAAGATTTATGCATGGACAGGTCATCGTTCATGGAATTCATTTATTATTTTGGAGTTTGGACGCTTTATTTGAAACTTTTACAGAGAAAGCTTCAATAGTAAAACTTGATGTTAAATTTATTTTTCCAGTTTATTTAGAGCATAAGATAAAAGTTGAAATTATACCTGAACAGGACAGTTTTTACAAGATTAATTTGATGGATGATTATAAAACTCTTGTAAAGATTCTCATTAAATTAGGTCCTATTCAAAAAGCAACTCCGTTAATTATACAAGATAAGACACCAGCTAAATTAAGACCAGAATTGCTTGAGGATAAAGATTTTATTGGAAATGTAGCTGGCCACATCCCTCTTATTCTTAGCAGAGTTTACTTGAAAAATAATTTTCCACACCTACACAAAAGTGCTGTAATATCTGAGCTTTCTATAATTCTTGCAACAACAAGATTGGTAGGTATGAAATGCCCTGGAGAAAACTCCATTTATTCTGGGCTTAGTCTTTCAACATCAGAAGCGCATAAATATGGTAATGAATTAATATATAAGGTGGACAGCTTTGATCAGCGTTTTGGATTGATAGATTTAAATATAAATGCATCAAATATACAAGGTAGAATAAAAGCATTTTTGCGACCAAAACCACAGAAGCAGCTCACCTTTCAAGAAATTAAGGAAAAATATGGGAGTAATGATTTGGAGGGAAGACATGCCTTGATTATAGGTGGGTCAAGGGGTATTGGCGAAATAACTGCAAAGTACTTTGCAGCTAAAGGAGCGAGAGTGAGTATTACATACAATTCAGGAATGAAAGATGCAGATCGAATTGTCCGAGAAATTAATGATAGTTCTTCTTGTATTGCAAGCTGTTATCAATTTAATGTAGCAGAGCCTAAAAATATATGTCAATTATTTGAGAATAGTGAAATGCCCGATCTTCTCTTCTATTTTGCGACACCACGTATAGGTAAATCAGAAAAGGAACAATTTAACCTTGACAAATTTCATTTATTTAATAGTTTCTATATTGATGGTTTTATGAATGTATTTGAACAATTAAAGCAATATATTAAACATATTTTTTACCCTTCAACAATATTTATAGAAACCAAACCAAATGGAATGTGGGAGTATATTTCCTCTAAAATGGCCGGGGAGTTAATTTGTAATTATATTGAAAAGGAATATCAGGAGGTATCGATATTTAAACCTCGAATACCAAAAGTTGTGACTGATCAAACTATAGGACTTCTGAGGTTAGAATCGAATAATACAGAATCTGTTATGGTCAATTTTTATAAGGATTTTATTTCGCAGATAATTGAAAATTAAGTTTAGATATAACACTTATTTTAGAAAAACATGCTTAACAAAAAAGAATCATTTTACGTATTTAGAAATACGACGGTCGAAGGATTGTTTAGTCCTGAGGCAATGTATAGTGGATATGATGAATTTACTTCCGTCCCCAATAATAAGTTGCTTATATGGTTATACTTTATGCCGATGGGAAAAGAAACGAATAAAATACATGAACTTATTGGTGATTACATTAATAGAATTGAGTTTGTTGTGAACCAAATGTCAGATTCTCAAACATTATTAATTTTCACTTTAAGCACTCGATTTGTTCAATTGAAATTTGAAAATGCCAATCAAAGCTTTGAAGAAGCATCTGAATTTTATCGTAAAGAAATTTTAAAGTTATCTAATAGAGATAGTAGAGTTAAAAATATTAATATAGATGATTTTTTTAATGGATTTTCTACTAATGACCTGATTGATTGGAAATTCTATTATATGTCTAAAATGGTTGTTAAACCACAAATAGGATTACAATTTAAAAAGTGGTTCCATAAGAAGCTTGATGCAATAAACTACAAAAGAAAGAAGTGTTTAGTTTTAGACTTAGATAATACGCTCTGGGGGGGGGTTCTTGGCGAAGACGGAATTGATGGCGTTAAGTTGGGAGGAGATTATCCAGGGAATGCTTACAGAGATTTTCAAGCAAATATAAAAATGGCAGCTAATGCAGGAGTCATGCTCGCCGTTTGTTCTAAAAATAATATTGAAGATGTTCAGGAAATGTGGGCTAAACATCCAGAAAATATTTTAACAGAAAATGACTTTGTTTGTATTAAATCAAATTGGGATGATAAAGCAAAAAATATATCTGAGATAGCACAAGAATTAAATATTGGCTTAGATAGTTTTGTGTTTATTGATGACAATCCACGTGAGCGGGAACGAGTAAAATTAGAACTTCCAATGATTGAGGTTCCAGAGTTTCCAGATCAACCATTTGAACTTTTTGATTTCTTCACAAAAATTTATTCTAACTTCTTTCAAATACATAGATTAACAAAAGAAGATTCTAAAAAAACTAAGCAATATAAAGAAAACACACTGAGAAATCAGCTGAAAACCAGTATAGGTTCTATCGAAGAATATATTAAAAATCTTAATATTGAGCTATCAATATTTGAAAACTCTAATGTCTCAAGAGTAGCGCAGATGACTCAAAAAACTAATCAATTCAATTTAACGACAAAAAGATATTCTGAGGCAGAGATAAATGATTATATTGAAAATGGACACTTTATTTATTCTCTGGGAGTTAAAGATAAGTTTGGAGATAATGGAATAACTGGAGCAGCTATTGTGTTGGTTAACAAGGAGAATAAATGTGCTGATATTGATTCATATTTGTTAAGCTGCCGTATTCTTGGAAAGAATATTGAAAATGTTTTTCTTAAATATATCCTGAATCATTTATATGATCAAGGTATTACAACTATTAAATCAAAATATATTTCAACTAAAAAAAACAGTCAAACTATTTCATTTTATAATGACAATGGTTTTGAGATTGTTGATGAATCTAAAGGAGAAATAAGTTACATTTGCGCTTTAAAAACGAAGTTTAAAATTGATAATAAATTTAGAATAGTTAATTCTTATGGAAAATAAAATTAAAGAAATAATGGCCGAGGTTTTTGTTTGTAATAAGGAAGATATTAATATTGATACAAATAAAGATGATCTAGATAATTGGGATTCGTTACAACATTTGCTATTTGTATCTCAATTAGAGAGTGAACTTGGACTTAAATTTACACCTGAAGAAATTTGCGAAATGAATGGATTTGCAGAAATCATTAAAATAATTAATTTGAAATTGAATTCGTGAAAATGCTTTTGATCATTGAATCATTCGATATTATATGAAGAAAATAATTTTAATTCTCAGCGTATTTGTACCAGGAAGATTTAGGATATTACTACTTAACACTTTAGGTTATAAGGTTTCGTTACAAGCTAAACTTGCACCCTTCTCCATTATTTTTGCAAAAGATGTTTTAATTGAAGCAAATGCTCGAATAGAAAGCTTTACCATTATAACGGGATTGAAATCATTGACAATGGGTTCCTCTTCTTCAATATCAAGATTTACTTATGTTAGTGGTAACGGTAATCTTAATATGAAGAACAGATCATTTATAGGATCACGGTGTATATTAAATACTAACTGTGGTGATATTCAACTAGGTGAGTATAGTGCTTTATCACCCCGTTCCACTATTGTTACACATGGTACTTTCTTGCCTGTAACCCATGGATATAGTTTTAAAAATAAAGGTGTTTCTGTAGGGAGCTATACATGGATAATGCAAAATACTTCTATTGGGCCAGGTGTTAAAATTGGATCAAAGACGATAGTACTTCCAGGTTCTGTAGTGGTTAAAGAGGTGAAGGACGAAACTGTTGTTTATGACACACCTGTGGACCGAAAAACCTTCCCAATGGGCATTTTCAAAAAAGAATTGACCACTGACAACCTTGAACATTTAATAAAGGAGATAACAATATCCTTTTTGGAATATCTTGTTAAAAAGAAGAGAATTGCATCTTACGCCCTTATAGAAAATGAAATACAAATTAAATCTAAGAAGCAGAATTTAGTTATTCATTTCAAAAAGCCAACAATAAATTGCACAGATCAAAATTCATGTTATTTTTCACATAATATAGATTCAAAAATTATAGATAGTGCTAAAGTCTTTGTTTTAGATTTTTCTAAATTGTCATGCTCGAATGTTTCTGCTCCGAAAATTTTATCAGGTTATAATGGATATATGTTCTATGAGTATGGACTAAAATTTTTAGTAAATAAAACCTAAGTAACTGACTTTAAATCTCCAGAATTTCAAAATCTTATTTTTGATATTTTAAAATTCATCATGAAAATACTTGTAGACATAATTCATCCAGCTAATGTTCATTATTTTAAAAATTTCATTTTCCTAATGGAAAAGGAAGGACATAGTGTTAAAATTACGGCAAGAAATAAAGATGTTTCTTTTAAATTATTGAATGCTTATAATTTGAAATATATAGATTTTGGAAAAGGTAGCATTGGGAAAGGTGCTATAGGTAAGATGTTATATTTAATTTTTGCTTCTTTTAGATTTCTTTTTTTGTTTTTGAAAAACAAACCAAATATCGTTTTAAGCTTTGGTTCAGCTCCTCTTGCTTTTGTTGCATATCTTTTTAGAGTACCACACATCTCTTTTGACGATACCGAACATGCTAAGCTTAATAAAAAACTATATGTACCAATTACTCCATTGGTTATATCACCAAGTTGTTTTTATGATGATTTAGGTAGGAATCATTTTCGTTTTAATGGGTATATGGAGCTTTTTTATCTGCATAAAAATAGGTTTAAACCTAATAATACTGTTTTAGAGGAATTAAATATTTCTGAAGGTGAAACATTCACACTATTTAGATTTGTGTCATGGGAAGCTTTTCATGACATAGGCCAAAAAGGATTAAATTTAAAGGAAAGAATTGAGTTAGTTAATGAAGCTAAGGAGTATGGGAAGGTATTTATTTCTTCTGAGGGTAAATTACCAGAAGAGTTAAAAGAATATGAGATCCACATACAACCTGAAAAATTGCACGATGTTTTATATTTCGCCAAATTATACATAGGAGAAGGAGGTACAACGGCATCTGAATGTGCAATGCTGGGAACGCCATCTATTTATATAAATACTTTACCACTAATGGGTTATTTGAGAGATGCTGAAAGATTTGATTTACTTTATCACTTATTTGAGATGCAAGAAATTAAATTAAAGATGAAAAATATTTTTAGTAAACCCAATAATTTTTATATGAAGCAAAATGAAAAATTACTTAAGGATGTTATCGACCCAACATCATTCCTTGCTTGGTTAGTAAATAATTATCCAAAAAGTAAAAAAATACTCATTGGTAATCCAAATTATCAAAGTAAATTTTAAAATTTACTTTTGTAACCCTCTTTGGTTTATTCAATAACTTTTTTGAGTATTTCTTGGTATCGATTTTTTTATCTGTAAAAAAGTAATAAATATATGTGCGGAATATTTGGAATCATTTCAAAAAATGGATCAGGGCATAGTAATCGGTTCTTAAAAAAATCATTAACTATACTTGCTAACTTATCAGAAACTAGAGGTAAAGATTCCTCTGGCCTTTGTACTTTTAATAATTCTAATAATAATTTTCAAATAGTTAAAGGACCTATATCAGCTAATAAACTTTTAAAAAGAGAGAAAGTAAAAAATGATATAGACCAGGTATTCTCCAAAAACAATAACGCTTATATTAAGTTAGCTTTTGGACATGCAAGATTAGTGACCAATGGGACTCAGCTTGAAGATGCTAATAATCAGCCTGTTTTAAAAGATGGTGTTATTTGTGTCCACAATGGCATAGTAGTAAATGCAGATGATCTTTGGGAAAAGAACCCGAATTTGACTAGACAAAATGACATAGACACCGAGATTCTACCTTCATTAATTAGAGAAGAATTAAAATCAAAATCAAGTTTAGACTTCGCGATTAAGAATACAATCAATAAAGTTTTTGGAACAGCCTCTGTAGCTTTAGCATTCAATGACTTAAATAAGTTTGCACTTGCAACAAATAATGGTTCATTATATGTGATTCATAACAACAAAGATTTTTTATGTTTTGCCTCCGAAAGAGCTATTTTAAATGGGTTGCTTGAAAGGGTGTCTCTAGAAGAAAACATCGGAAGTTTTGATTTTTTTCAACTTAAAACAAACGAATTATTAGTACTGGATACAAAAGAGTTTATTTTCGATAAAAAATCTTTTGATGAAATAATTTCAAAAGGGGAAGAAGAGAAATTTATCACTCTGAGAAATACTCAATCATTTAATGAACCTTCTTATAAGAAACAAATTTCTACTGTATTAGATCTAAATAAAATACATCTTAATTCAGACGCTAAGAAAGAACAATCTTTATTGGTTTATCCAGAAGATAAAATAAAGAAGTTAAAAAGGTGTACAAAATGTATACTACCTGAAACTTTTCCTTTTATCTCGTTTGATGATAACGATGGGGAATGTAATTACTGTAAGAATTACAAGAAAAAGAATAAAACTAATTCTTTAGAGGAACTAAAAGAATTAGTTGCTCCTTATAGAAGTAAAGATGGTTCACCTGATTGTTTAGTTCCATTCA
>Ga0206681_10000165_pt1 | contig 40870 bp, 39 predicted proteins | sample M150012015metaG_FD_161048 | JGI IMG/M metagenome (GOLD analysis project Ga0206681, IMG submission 161048) | Ammonia-oxidizing marine archaeal communities from Monterey Bay, California, United States - M1 500m 12015 | ecosystem: Environmental > Aquatic > Marine > Intertidal zone | place: USA... | reverse complement strand
GCAAGAACAAAAATCTCTTGAGCGTGATTTTGTATCAAAGCCTGACTCCGCTGAGTTATTAGTTAAATCACGAAGCGATAACATAGACCGACTGTTGGGCAATGTTTGGTCATCATCAGGCATGAGCGATGATTTATGTTTAGCCGCTGTTGGTGGTTACGGAAGAGGAGAACTGCATCTACATTCAGATATAGATTTACTGATATTGATACCTAGTAAGTCTCATAAACGTCATCAAAAAAGAATTTCTAACTTCCTAACTTTTTTGTGGGATGTAGGCCTAGAGGTTGGGCATGCCACTAGAGATATGGACGATTGTGTCGTTGCGATATACGACCTGAGTGTAGTTACGAGTTTGTTAGAGTCGAGATTATTATTGGGCGATAAACAGTTGTTTAAACAAATGAAGTCCACCATCAAAGAAAGTGATTGGAGCTCCCAGTCCTTTTTTGTGGAGAAGCAGAAAGAGCAACTTCGGCGTCATGAATTTTATTCTGAAACTGCATATAACCTTGAACCTAACCTCAAAGAGAGCCCAGGAGGACTTAGAGATATACATACAATGGTGTGGGTTGCAAAGTGGTATTTTGACGTTGATTTACTGAGTAAATATACAGATGACTCATACCTAAACAAGAATGAGTATGACTTGTTAAATAAAGGTCTAAAGCTTTTATGGAAGATTCGTTTTGCGCTTCATTTAATCTCAAACAGAAGGGAGGACAGGCTTACATTCCAATATCAAAAAGAAGTAGCGGCTATGCTAGGTTATATGGATGGAGACAGTATTGCAGTTGAGCAGTTAATGAAAGAGTACTATCAGACTGCTACTAGAGTGTCTAGGTTAAACGACATATTGATGCAGCTATTGGAGGATAGGGTTCTACACACGCAGAACATAAATGAGCGTTTTATAGTCAGGTATGGCTATATTAAAATGACTAACAACAAAGTTTTTGTAGATTACCCGTACTCACTGATTGAGATATTTCTACTCATCTCGAAGCACAGTTATGTAAGAGGAATAAGCGCCTCTACATTAAGAGAGGTTCAGTTAAGTCTTGATATTATTGATTCTGAATATCACAAAAATTTCAATAATAATAAGATGTTCATAGAGCTACTACAACAAAAAAAAGGAGTAAATAGGGCACTAACATTAATGAATCGTTATGGAGTCTTAGAGCGCTATGTTCCAGTTTTCGGAAAAATAATAGGTCTAATGCAGTACGATTTATTTCATGCATACACCGTCGACCAACATACCTTATTTGTAATCCGCAATCTTAGACGTTTTTTTATAGAAGAGTACAGTAATGAGTTTGCATTATGTAGTGAAATAGCAAGCGAAATCAGGAAGCCGGAATTGTTATTTTTAGGTGGCCTATTTCATGACATTGCCAAGGGCAGGGGTGGTGACCATTCAGTGCTTGGGGGGCAGGATGCAATAGAGTTTTGTAAATACCATAGACTAAACAACAAGGACTCAGACTTGGTTTATCAATTAGTAACAAAACACCTTTTGATGTCGCAAACTGCGCAAAAAAAGGACATTGACAATCATGAAGTTATAGCGCAATTCGCTTACGAAGTTGGATCCTTGAGAACACTTAAATATTTATACTTGTTAACAGTCGCAGATATAAGGGCTACCAGGTACGATTTGTGGAATGACTGGAAGGACGCACTATTAAAGAAATTATTCTATAAAGCACAGGAACATCTGCTGAGTGATAATAAAGACATGTCTACTACTGACGCCAAAATAAGCAAGATGAAGGATTCTTTAATGGAGCAGTGCAAGCAAAACTTTCATCATAATAAGAGCATTTTACAATTATTTGATACGCTCCCTAAAGACTACTTTGTTCGATATGAGGAAGAAGAAATAATATGGCATTTATGGACTATCGATAAATACCAAGATAAACAAATAATTGTATCGTCCAGAATATCAGAACACAATATTGTAGATGTTTTTGTATACAGTGACAACACCAGTGGACTATTCTACAAGCTAATTAGTATTATTGAAAGACTTGGATTGAATGTTGTTGACGCCAAAATAATTACCACAAAGGCAAACATGGCATACAACACAATAAGCGTCTTAAGAGACAAAATTATTGATCAGATTGATATCAATAAGGAAATTGAGAAAGACCTGTCTAACTCAATAATAGACGCAAAGAGGGTCGGAGATAAGTTAAAGCACAGGCACTTTGATAATGATTTAAAGATTACATTTTCTCATTCAGATAAGTGGAATTTAACGCAGCTAGAAATTAATGTTCTTGATAAGCAAGGCTTGCTGTCAAATATTGCATATATATTCTATAAGTTAAATATTAATTTAATAAATGCAAGAATTTCAACTCTTGGAGAGCGTGTTGAAGATGTATTCTTTATAAGCAATAAGAATAATAATTTTTTAGATGTTGATGAGAAAAACTTATTAAAGGAGATGCTTAAAGAAAGATTATAAAATATTTACACACATAAAAAACGGTGTTATAATACGTCTTAATCAGCAGTTCTGCTGTTTTATCACTTTCAAAATCAAACCTTACTTAGTAATTCATGAACGACAAAATAAAATTAGTTACAGACTCTTCTTTCGAGGAAGAGGTTATCAATTCATCTCAACCTGTTTTAGTAGATTTTTGGGCAGAATGGTGCGGACCATGCAAAGCTGTTGCCCCTGTATTAGATGAGATAGCTGAAGAGTATGACGGAAAAATCATTATTGCAAAATTAAATGTTGATGAAAATGATCAAACGCCTCCAAAGTACGGCATTCGTGGGATTCCTACTATGCTGCTTTTTAAAGATGGCGTTGTTGAAGCAACCAAAATGGGAGCTCTTTCAAAAGCAGAATTAAGTGCTTTTATAGACACAAGCATATAATATATATACAACACAACTACACCAATATTTGTACAATCGTCACTAAACTAACCAGACTAATCCAATCTACCTAAACCACAACTATTTTTTATATCGCTATAAATGCATTTACTTTTTGTCGATACTAACTAAACACAACAACATATGAAACTATCAGAACTAAAAAAACAAACGCCTTCAGAATTAATGGAATTAGCCCAATCACTTGGCATAGAAAATATTTCTAGAGCAAAAAAACAAACACTAATCTTCTCTATACTTAAAGCTAAGTCTAGTGAGAATGAGGAGGTATTTGGTGATGGGGTTTTAGATATACTACAAGAAGGATATGGTTTTTTAAGATCTTCTGACGACTCTTATGTTTCAGGCCCTGACGATATTTATGTTTCCCCAAATCAAATTAGGCGTTTTAACTTATCAACTGGAGACTTAGTTACTGGAAAAATAAGAGCCCCAAAAAAGGGTGAAAAATACTTTGCATTAGTAAAAGTTTCCGAGGTCAATGAAGAGAATCCAGAATCCGTTAGAAATAGAGTGCCCTTCGCCTCTCTAACACCATTACACCCAAACGAAAGAATTAATCTTGAGCTAGGCAATGGAGGAACAGAAGACATTACAGCTAGGATTATTGACCTTGTGGCCCCATTCGGTAAAGGACAAAGGGGTCTATTAGTAGCTCCACCTAAGGCTGGAAAGACTATGATAATGCAAAATATAGCGTCCTCTATTTCTGTCAACCACCCAGAGTGTGAATTAATTGTTTTGTTAATAGACGAAAGACCAGAAGAGGTCACAGAGATGGAGCGTACGGTTCGCGGAGAGGTTATAGCATCAACCTTTGATGAGCCAGCCAAAAGACATGTCCAGGTCGCTGAAATGGTTATAGCTAAAGCAAAAAGGCGTGCAGAACAAGGCAATGATGTGATTATTTTGTTAGACTCTATTACACGCCTAGCGCGAGCTTACAACACTGTAGCACCATCTTCAGGAAAAGTTTTAACTGGAGGTGTTGATGCTAACGCACTTCAAAGACCTAAACGTTTTTTTGGTGCGGCCAGAAACATTGAAAATGGAGGTAGCATAACTATAATAGCTACTGCACTGGTAGATACCGGCTCTAAGATGGATGAAGTTATATATCAGGAATTCAAGGGCACTGGCAATATGGAGTTACACTTGGAAAGGCGCCTGAGTGAGAAACGTATATTCCCTGCAATAAATATCAATGCATCTGGCACAAGACGTGAAGAGTTAATAACTGATGAAAAAGAACTCCAAAAAATGTGGATACTGAGAAAAATTCTTCACCCTATGGACACAGTTGAGGCTGCAGAATTTTTAATTGATCGCCTAAAGCTTACCAAAACTAACGACGAATTCTTCTCGTCAATGTCTCAAAAAAAATAAACTAGATTAGTAGTCGCCTTCGCTTATACTTTAGTAATGAAGTTTTCGTCAGTTATTAGGTCGCAAAACAGTATTATTGCAAGGTACTTGATGCGGAATATATTTGCACTTCTAATCGCAGTGTTTGTAGTAATAGGTTCGATTATATTTGGAAATCAACTAGCTTTAGTATTTAGAGATAGTATAGATGCTGGAATCCCTATATCAGATTTACTACCGGTGGTAGGTTTTAACATGATAAGAGACATACCACTTATTCTATCCCTTTCATTTTTTTTGGCAATCATTCTGGCAGTGAACCGTTTGTACAAAGATTCGGAGGCAATTGTTATGAATTCTATGGGAATAGGGGACAGAAGCTTTATGCTTTTTATCCAGCCAATAGTCATTGTTATATTTCTAATAATTTTATATCTAACTAACGTTGCGATACCATGGTCAAAAACTCAAAAAAATGCAATCATAGATAAAACTGAAAATGCTTCTGAATTCTCGTTCATCAAGGAGGGCGAGTTTCAGGAATTTAAAAATGGGAAAATTGTCTTCTACACCTCAAAGGCTGCAAATGTACAAGAGTCTGGAACTCAAGACATGGAAGATATTTTTATATACTATAACGACAACGAGAACCAGAGTATAACTCTTGCATCTCAGGCACAAAAATATACTGACAAACAAACAAAAAATGTTTATTTACGCCTGTTAGATGGCAAAAGATATTACGATTTTTCGTCTAATAAAAATAAAAAAATATTAAATTTTGATTTATACGATTTACAAATTATAGAAGGTGATTTGATAAATGCTGTAGATACTTATAAAGAAATAGATGGGCAATCCACTTTGAATTTAATTATGACAGGAGGAAAAAAAGAGTTAGCAGAGGTGCAATGGAGATTATCTCAACCGCTAACTGTTTTAATTCTTTCATTGTTAGGAATAATGCTTGGAAAAACGTCACCAAGAGGAGGTAAGAGTATAGGGATACTTGTTGGGGTGGCTGTATTTATTTTTTATAATAACGCAATCATTCTCGCTAAATCTAGCGTAGAGAGAGGCGACACGCCTATATTCTTTGGGCTTTGGTGGGTTCATCTTGTTTTGTTGTTATTTATTTTAATTTTCTATTTGTACAGACATAGAAAATTGTCTTATTATCTTGATAAAATAGTCCATCATTTTTTAGGAAAGGACAAATAAATGTCAAACAAACCAAATAGAAATCTAGAAACTTTTGTAAACCCAAACCCAGAGAGAGATTTTGTTATTCAAATTGAAATGCCAGAATTTACCTGTTTGTGTCCAATGACTGGACAACCAGACTTTGCAACTCTGCATTTGGAGTACATCTCAGATAAACTGTGTGTAGAACTTAAATCACTAAAAATGTATATTTGGTCTTTTCGTAATGAGGGGGCATTTCATGAGGCAGTAACTAACCAAATGCTTGATGATTTAGTAAAATCTCTAAGCCCAAGATTTATGCGTCTTAAAGCTATTTTTGGTGTTCGTGGTGGTATTTATACTACTATAGTTGCAGAACACAAAAAAAATGGTTGGACACCAAATGATATTATAGATCTGCAGCATTTGTCTTAATTATTGATTGAAAAGACTAATGCATCCCACCTATAAAAGTGTCAAATTTGAAAGTAAATTTCTCGACAAAGATGCAATTAAAGTTGTAAAAACAATACATAAAGCAGGGCATGAAGCATATTTCGTCGGTGGGTGTGTAAGAGACCTTTTAGTAGGGCTTCAACCTAAAGATTTTGATATTGTAACTAATGCAAAACCAGAACAGGTTAATAAGATTTTTAAACGATCAAGGCTAATCGGCAAAAGGTTCCTTATAGTCCACGTTATGTTCTCATCACGTAAATTCATCGAGGTTGCTACATTTCGTTCTGGTAAAGTACAAACATCAAAATCTGGAGTGATAATTAGGGACAATTCTTATGGCAACATTGAGGACGATGTTTTTCGTAGAGATTTTAAAATTAATGCACTATACTATGATGTTACTAAAAATAGAGTTATCGACTATGTAAATGGCCTTGAAGATTTGCATGATAAGGTTATAAATATCATCGGTGACCCGTACGAACGATTTAAGCAAGACCCAGTAAGAATGATACGCGCTACTCGTTTTGAGATTAAACTAGGAGCTAGGCTGAGCGGTGAAATACTGGATTCAATTAAAGCCCAATCCTCTTTGCTTGGCAATGTTTCACCTGCCAGATTATATGAAGAGTGTATTAAACTATTTCATAACGAAAGATCCCTAGAAACTTTTGATGCGCTTGACAACTATGGCCTACTGCCTCAACTATTTAAGCAAACAAATAAGACAAAATTTATTGACAAGGCGTTATTAAATACGTCATTTAGAATTAAAAACAATAAACCAGTAACACCTGTTTTTATCTTCGCAGTGTTTCTTTGGCAAGCCCAAAATGAACGATATAAATTATTGAAATTGGACAAAAAAACAAGCTACATGGCTATGGTTCAGGCATCTGAGGATGTCATATTAGAGCAAATTAAACAAGTATCATTACCTAAATGGCTAACATCACGTATCAAAGATATTTGGCTTATGCAAAGTATGTTAGAAAGAAAACACCCTAATAAGGTTGACAAATTACTTTCACATCCTAGGTTTAGGATGGCGTACGATTTCTTATTATTGCGATCACAGAGCATCAACCCCGAGCTAACAGATACAGTTGATTATTGGACAAACAAGCAATCCTCATGAAGTCTATATTAATCACTGGCTGCTCTAGTGGAATTGGACTTTGCTTGGCTAGAGGCTTAAAAGATAACGGCTATAGGGTTTTTGCTACAGCAAGGAAAATTGAAGATGTTGAAAAACTTAACAAAGAGGGATTTGAATCTATGCCTCTAGATTTGTCTTCGTCTGACTCAATAAAAACGGCAGTTATGGAAATTTTTAATAGAACGAACACCATATATGGACTAATCCATAATGGAGCATATGGACAGGTAGGTGCCTTAGAAGACATATCAAGGCAAGCGCTTGATGATCAGTTCCAGATTAACTTATTTGGTTGGCATGAACTTACTAACTTAATACTACCCAAAATGAAGAAAGATAACGAGGGCAGGATTATTTATATAAGCTCCGTTTTGGGTTTTGTAGCAATGCCATTTAGGGGTCCATACAATGCATCTAAATTTGCATTAGAGGGTCTAGTGAATACATTGAGGCTAGAGCTTATGGATACCAACATTCAATTATCAAAAATACAGCCAGGACCTATAGAATCTAGCTTCAGAATTAATGCATACAAGGCATTTGTAAGAAATATTAATGTAGATAATAGTGATTATAAAAATAAGTACAAGAAAATGGTTGAAAGACTTCAATCTGAAGAGCTGGCAGATTTTACTTTGCCTGCAGAGGCGATAATTAAGCCAACACTACATGCGCTAGAAGCAAAAAATGCAAAGGTTCAATATAGGGTAACATTTCCCACAAAGCTGTTCTCTATATTGATAAGGATATTGCCACAAAAATGGCTAGACAAAATACTCAACAGAGTTGGTTGACTTGGGGGATATAAAATGACTAATAAATTTGATTTTAATAAGGGCCTACTTGATCTTGAAAATATTGTAAAAAAAATGGAATCTGGAGAATTGGAGCTTGAAGAATCACTCAAGCTTTTTGAACAGGGCGTTGAACTAACAAGAAAATGTCAGTCTGCACTCAGTAGTGCTGAACAAAGGATTTCAATACTAACTTCTGACGATAACTATAAATCTTCAGAGCCTTTTATGGATGACAAATTATAACCCTTGAGAAATAGATAATATTTGTTGTTATGTTTTATAATCGTTATATTGACAGAATTGAAAATCACCTCAGAGCTAGCTTACCAGCATCAGGCCCTCTGTCTGATTCAATGCGCTACGCTGTTCTTGATTGTGGTAAAAGGTTTCGCCCAGTATTAATCTATACAATTGCAGAAATATTTGAAGAAGATTTAACATTATTTGACTCTTCCGCTTGTGCAATAGAGCTTATCCATGCCTACTCACTAATTCATGACGACCTTCCGTCGATGGACAATGACGATATAAGGCACTCCAAACCTTCTTGCCATATCAAATTTGGAGAAGATGTTGCAATACTTACTGGTGATGCACTTCAAGCCATGGCATTTAAGTTGATAGTAAACGATGCAAACATTGCAACAAATATTCGCATTAAGTGCATTCAGCAGTTAACAAATGCCTCATTTGAAATGGCTCTAGGGCAAGCCATAGATGTCGCGATAGTTTCAGAGTCAGTCGACATTGATGTTTTAAAAAATATGCACAGCAAAAAAACTGGCGCTCTTTTAAGTTGTGCAGTAAAAATGGGATCCTTAATATCAAAAAAATGCAATGATGATGACGCCAAAATTCTTGATAATTTTTCTAATTATATTGGTCTCGCATATCAAATTCAGGACGATGTTTTAGATATCATGGTGCCTGAACATGTGCTAGGCAAGAGGCAGAACTCTGACCAAAAAAAGAATAAGCCTACTTATCCAGCTATTATAGGGTTAGAAAGCTCTAAAATAGAGTTTGAAGGGTTATATGATGACGCAATAAAGAGTTTAGATATGGTAAGCTTCAATTCAGATAAATTAAAAGTATTGACAAAACAGTTGAGAGACAGAAAGTTTTAATATTCCACTAAAACACTTCCCCAGCTGAAACCACCACCTATACCTTCGAATAGTAGTTTGTCTCCTTTCTTAATGCGGCCATCTCTCACAGCAACGTCGAGAGCCAACGGGATTGACGCTGCAGAAGTGTTGCCGTGACTACCCAATGTCAAAACAACCTTTTCCATTGGTAGTTTAATTTTTTTTGCAACAGAAGATATTATACGTATATTGGCTTGGTGTGGAACCATCCAGTCAAGGTCCTCTGTACTCATTCCGCATTCTCTTAGAGTCTCTTCAGCTAATTTTGATAGCCTACTTACCGCGATCTTGAATACCTCGTTACCGGCCATCTCTATGAAACCAGTTTCATTAATTTTGTTGTTACTAACTTGTAGCGAGGATAGGTATTTACCATCACTAAAAAGTTTTGAATGTAGAATACCTGTTTCGTTGTCTCCACTCAACACAACCGCCCCAGCACCGTCCCCAAATAAGATTGCTGTAGAGCGGTCTTTCCAGTTTAGAATTCTTGACATTGTCTCACTTCCAACAACAAGTACCTTATTAGCGCTACCGGCTTTAATATATTGCTCTGCAGTGGTCAGAGCAAATATATATCCAGCACAAACCGCTTGTAGATCAAATGCAGGGCAATTAGCGCCAATAGCATTTTGAAGCATAGTTGCTGTGGCAGGAAAGATCTTGTCAGGGGTGGTTGTAGCAAAAATGATTAAGTCTAGGTCAGATGCATTTATTCCCGCCATTTCTAAGGCATTCTTTGACGCAATAGTTGCAAGGTCACAATTACTTTCATCAGTTACTATTCTTCTTTCTGTAATCCCAGTACGTGCAGTAATCCATTCATCGGAAGTGTCAAGAATTTTTTCCAGGTCATGGTTTGTGACAATCTTATTGGGTAAGTATGAACCAGTTCCAATTATTCTTGCAAATTTACTCATTACTCTTGATTGTTGGGTTGATTTAGAAGTTTCTCTGACACGCTCTCAGAAATTTTTTCAGTGATTATAACCTGCGCTTCCAGGTAAGCCTCTTTAATTGCTTGTAAAAATGAAAAAGTGTTGGCCCCTCCATGGCTCTTAATGACAATTCCCTTTAATCCTAGAAAACTGGCGCCGTTATACAAGCCAGGGTTTAGGCTTGACTTGAAGTCTTTGAGCACAGGGTAAGAAATCAGAGCAGCAATCCTTGTTAGGAAATTTTTATTGAATGACTTCTTAAGATAGTGACTCATAAGAGTTGCCACTCCTTCGCTAGCTTTCAGTGCTATATTACCTTCGAAACCGTCACAAACAACTAAATCCACGGTTCCCATATAAATATCATCACCCTCAATAAATCCAACATAGTTTAGGCTGGACTCCTTGAGAAGTTCTGCAGTCATTTTTCTGTTTTCATTCCCTTTCATCTCTTCCTCACCAATATTCAACAGTCCGATAGTAGGGGATGCTATATTTTCAGTGTGCTGAACAGCGACTGATCCGAGTGTTGCAAATTCTACTAACGATTTAGGGCTTGAATCAATATTAGCTCCAAGATCTAGCATATGTATGTGGCCAGTAGTTGTTGGCATGCGGCCCATTATTGCTGGCCTATTAATTCCTTTGATTGTCTTCAAAACGAATCTAGAAATTGCCATCAGTGCTCCTGTGTTTCCAGCACTAACGCAAGCATCAGCATCACCATTTTTCACCAAATCAATGGCAACCCTCATAGAAGAGTCTTTCTTGTTTTTTAGAGCAGAGGATGGAGATTCGTCCATATAGACAACCTCGCTGGCATGTACAACATTAATTCTAGATTGTAATTCAGCGCTGCACTCTAGCTTTTCCATCTCAGCATTGATTGAGTTCTTATCACCAACAAAGATGACACTTAGATCTGGATATATTCCCAAGGATTCAATACCGGCACTAACAGTCACAGGTATGCCGAAATCTCCACCTGAGGCATCAATAGATACCCTAATTGACATACGAACTAAGATTCAGTTTCTTGAACTTCTTCTACTGTGGTGTTTATTACTTTTTTTCCTCTATAGTAACCATCAGCAGTTATATGATGACGAAGGTGAACCTCGCCAGTCTCTTGATCTTCTGAAAGTGCCGGGTTGTTTAGGGCATTGTGTGAACGTCTCATCCCTCTTTTTGAAGGTGTCTTTCTGCTTTTTTGTACTGCCATTTTATGTTACTCCTGTTTGTTAATTTTTGTTTGTTTAAGTATCGCAAAGGGGCTTTCCCGCTTTTGCTTTTCAAAGTGTGTGCTATCTTGGCTAATAGTGCACTCATGTTTATGCATGGGTATCATCGGCATTGATATCAACACTTCGTCGGTTATAAATTCAATTGTTGAAAATTTTTCGTCATTATTTAGAACAGTATCATAACTAGAGTCTAGTTCTTCGCCCTGTTGTTCATTTTGCAAAAAAGCTAGTTTAAATTTAGGCATTAAACAAATATTAACATCATTTAAACAGCGCTGACAAGGAACATCAACATTTAATTTAATTTCGCCAATTATGCAGGGAACGTTATTTGTTTCGAGCATAAAACTTAATTCCACATTAACAAAGTCATCTAAATTACTAACTAGTTCACTAACCCTAGGTAGATCTCTAATCTTATAATTCTTAGAAAAAGATAACCCCCTTGATGCAAATTTAAAAAGCTTAATCTGTTCTGGTATTCCTTGTTTCATTAATTAATATAAAAACTTGCTAATTTTACCAAAAAAATAATCATTAGGCAAATAACTAAATATTATAATTACGCTGTCTAGATACTTCAAAAAGTGCAACCCCTGCAGCTACAGATACATTTAAACTTTCCACATTACCGCCCATCGGTATTGCTGCTAATTGGTCACATGACTGCTTAGTTAGGTTCCTTAATCCAACACCTTCAGAACCCATAATAATAGCGCTAGAGCCTTTAAAGTCTATAGAATATATTGGAACCTTTGTGTTTCCGTCTAGTCCCACCACCCAAATATCTTTATCCTGGAGTGATTTAATTGTTCTAGACAAATTAGTAACCTGAAAAACCTTTGTGTGTGCAAGTGATCCTGCAGAAGTTTTGTGGACTAATGAATTAATTGGCGCAGAACCATCTTTATTAATTATCACACAGTCTACATTAGCAGCGTTTGCGCTGCGCAGGCATGCGCCCATGTTTCTTGGGTCTTGTATTGAGTCAAGAATAAGTATCAGAAGTGGTTTATCAGTCTCTCCTATAAATTTAATTAATTCATTTTGGTTTGGTAGCGTGGGCGCAACTATTTCGGCAACAACTCCTTGGTTCTTTATTCCTCCAGACAATTTATGTAGATGGTTTTTTGAACAGTGGTTGTATTTAATCCCCAAAGCGTTGAGTTCATTTTTTAATGAGTCGATCCTGTTATCATGACGCCCCTCATCAATTTTTATACTTAGGATACGTTCCGGAGCTGATTCTATCTGAGAATTTACAGAATGGAAGCCGTAAATGAAAATCGATTTTGACATATAAAGAATTAAAGCTTGTCTTCAAAGATATCTATGTAAGCATCTTTCCATAGCTCTTTAATCCAATCGTTATAGTAATTGTTTATTTTATTTAGTTCCAACTTGCTGATAATTTTTGTAACATGTGGGTCAACTGAACGTTCGTCAGAAATTTTAATAATTCTCCAGTCATTGCCAGTATTAAATGGATCTGAGATTTTATCAATTGGCATGTTATCTAAAATGTCTTTAAAGAGTGTAGGTAGTTCGCTATAGTTCAACCACCCAGACAGGCCACCAGTTTTGTATGATGGTGCTTGTGAATGCATCTTAGCAAGTTCAGAAAAACTACTGCCTGACTCGACATCATTTTTAAGTTTAGTTAAGAGTTTGCTTATCAACTCATCTTTAGATAAAGAGCCACTACTAGTGTCAATTGTGTTAATGGCAATTTGTGATACCTTTATTTGTTTTAGCAGGTTCTTGGGGCTTGGATTTATGGAGAGCTCGCTGTCTATTTCATCTTGTGTTGGGGCAAAGTTTAAATCTTTTAGTACCAAGTCTTTTAGAGAATTTAGTGCAAGCTGATTAGACACTTTGATAACTATTTCATCGTATTGGGTAAGTGATTTTAATTGATCGAAGGTTAAGCTGTTCTGTTTAGCTATCTTCTTCAGTGTGGGTACTAGATTATCATCGCTTGGCTCAAGATTAATATCTTTAACTTGTTGCATTTGTAATACTAAGTCAATTTTTGAATGAACTACACTTAATCTTTCACCTTTTGTAGTGGCAGTTTCTATATCTTTGCTTATTGAATTCCAAGTAATAACGTCATCATTAACAATAGCAATAATGCTGTTAGCACTAATATGTGTAGCTAAAAATAATAATGAAACTATTGCAGATATCTTTACTTTATAAATCATCAAGGTTAGCTAAATAGTTAGGGATATCCTCATCTAATCGTTTTGACATGGCAGTGGATGTTGACGCAAGGCCCTTTAGCACTAATTCTACTTTATTAACATTGTCGCCAGAAGTGTTTTTAAAATGAGCAAAACGAACTGCCCAACAGCAAGATTCGTAAGCTATACCAGCAGTTTTTTTGTTAGTTGTTGAATTGCTGATAGAGCGATTAACTCCTGCAAATACATGAATATTAGGAGTAATTGGGTAAGAACCATAAAGCTCTGCAGACAGGATTCCGTTGTCATCATGGTGAGCTAAAGTCAAGAACTTTCTAGGGTTGATAAAATAATTAAGAGAATTATCTCTCTTATTTATCTGATTTTTTTGAGGGTCATACTGCAAAGAGTTATTTAGCGAAAAATTGTTAAACTTTAGATCAACTGAAGCAGCAATATCAGAGTACTTTCTACGATTAACGAAGGCCCCTGAACTGTTCATTTCCTGGTCATCAATGTGGAATGTTTGTGCGACTTTTAGGCTTATAAATGATTCATCAGATTTTGTGCTAATAAAGTCTGATTCTAGTCCAACAGTGAAGCTATTCGCATTACTGATACGGTCAAGACCAGTGAACTTATTAGGCGAGAAGAGCCCATAGTATGAGTCATCTTTATCGGTCGAGTCAAAGTTAGGAATAGCGCTCTGGTCTTTTTTTGGAGTATAGTGGTAAGCAATCCTAGGGGTAAGGGTTTGTATTGAGTCAACATTAAATAAGCTTACCTCTCTCTCAAGAAACATTTTTGAATCTAGTCCAAAGCTTGTAATATAGCGATCTTTGTCAGCAGCATTGTCTAGAGAGTAATTGGTATACATCATGCCAAGTTTTGGAGTTAATGAGTAAGCGTTAGTAACGATTGAGTGCTCAAAACTTATCCCTGTATGGGTTCTAACACCTGTAGTTTGATTTGAGTCTTTGTGAGCAAAATTAGTACTAACTGCAGTTATGTTAATTACACGACTATTGTCCAAATTATATTTTTTTGATAAAGATATTTCCGGTTGTTTAACGTAAGAACTGCTAGAGCTAAGAGTTTGCTCTGATTCACTCAAAGCGCTTATACTGAGTTCGTCATCTTTATCATAATATTTTAAACCTATATAAGAATTTAGCGCAGAAAGAGAGGTATTAGAGTGTGATATCTCTTTAAAGTAATTACTGTCAGATACCCGATTTATTCCAACACTAACGCTTGTTTTTTCGTTTAACTGCATGTCAAGCATAGAATCAAGTAACCATCGCTTCTTATTTGTGATTTTGTCCTTATTAAGGTATTGAGTCTCAATCTCAAAACTACCACTATCCAAATCAGAACTTTTAGGTATGAGTTGCCTATATTTTCCTTCCACAACGCTTCCTCTGCTTGTCATCTGGTTTAATGTCAACAAAAAGTCACGATCCGGGGCAATGTTAAAGTAATAAGGAATTTTTGTTTGAAAGCTTCTGTCTTTTTTTCCACTTGTCTCTGTGTAACTAGAAAAACTAGGGCTTAAAAAACCTGAACCTCGCCCCTTCATCACCCAGCTATGGTAAGGGGTGTAGAGTATGGGTACTCCTAAAAACTTCACCGTAGCGCTTCTAGCGGTTCCTTTATTGTCCTTAGAATTTAGCTTAATTTTGTCGGCATTGATAGTCCAATCTCTATTACCCAAAGGACACAAAGTGTATGTAGCATCGTCAAAAGCCATCTCATCTTTATTTCCCGACACTCTGGCTGCGGTTCCGTTTGCATTTAGGCTTGGGTAATGATAAGTGACATCATCAATATCAGTGAAAACCAAGTCTCCCTGCTTCTTAATTGTTGCGTTACTGCCAAGCAGCATTACAGAGCCACCCTGAAATTTAACGTTTCCTTTGGCTTTAGCAGTTTTGCTGGATTGTTGAACAGTGACCTCGTCAGCGCTCAAGTAGTATTTGTCTGATATTAATGAAACATCGCCTTTGAGATGATATAAATCTTTTTTTATTACTTCGCTGTAGTCCGCAATAATGTCAACATTTTCTGTATCACTGGATAGGGTTTGGACCGGGAATAGTGACCCATTCTGTTCACAACTAGGTGTGACTCCTTGTGCTTTAATTGAGTTAGAAAGCAATACAATTGCAAAAAGTATTAAGTGAAACTTCATGGAAACTTATCTTGCACCAAAATGATAACATTTTAACATCATAAATTGCAAAATAATATTAAATGGCTAGGAAGTGGAATGCATATATATTAAATAATAGTTATAAATTAAATATACACATAGAAGTTGTATTTACTTCATCAATTTTTGGGTAAAATAACTAACGTTTTATATAATAATTTGGAGTGAAAATAGTGTCCTGGAACGATAAAAATAATCAAAATCCTTGGGGAGGGAGTGGTCAAACTCCGCCAGAACTTGATGAAGTGATAAAAGATTTTAAAAATAAGTTTGATGGGTTTTTTGGTGGCAATAAGTCACCAGGCTCTGAAACAAGACAAAACATTCCGAGGGGCGGTTTTAAGTATGTTTTTATACTTATAGTACTAGTCTGGCTTCTTTCTGGTATCTATATTATTGACCCTGCTGAGCGTGGAGTTGTTTTACGTTTTGGAGAGTTCCAAGAAGAGACCGGCCAAGGTCCTCACTGGCGTTTGCCTTTTCCGATAGAAAGTGTTTCTAGGGTAAATGTTGAACAGATAAGGACTGCAGAGATTGGTTACCGTAATATGGTGAGTGGTGACCGTAATTTTGGTGGTAACGTTTCTTCTGAGTCATTAATGTTAACTAAAGACGAAAACATGATAGACGCTAAGTTTGCCGTCCAATACAAAATTAATGTAGTGCAGGATTATCTATTTAATGTTGCAAATCCAGACATGACTCTACGCCACGTCCTTGAGAGTGCTATACGCCAAGTTGTTGGAAAAAACACAATGGACTACGTCCTAACCGAGGGTCGTAGTGATATCGCCGATAAAATTAAAGGGCGGTCACAACAATTGCTAGATATGTATGCCACAGGTCTTCAAATTACAACAGTCAATATGCAGGATGCTCAGCCACCAGAACAGGTTCAAGACGCATTCAGTGACGCAGTTAAAGCTCGTGAAGATAAACAGCGCTTGATCAATGAGGCACAAACGTATGCAAATGATATTTTGCCTAAATCTCGTGGTAAGGCCGCGAGGGTGCTTGAAGAGGCTAGAGCTTACAAGTCTGAAGTCGTATCCAAATCAGAGGGTGAGGCATCAAGGTTTGGCCAAATACTGGCAGAGTATGAAAAGGCCCCAGAGGTAACTCAAGAGAGGCTATTTAGAGAGACGATGGAGTCAGTTTTTGCTTCTACAAGCAAGGTTGTAGTGGATTCATCAGCCAACAGTATGATGTACCTGCCACTAGACAAGTTGATTAATACAAGACAACAAAATACTCAAATTGTTTTTAAAGAGTCTCAGCAACAAGGGAACAACAATGGAACAAATAGCAGTGTGTTCAGGTCAAGGGAGATAAGATAATGCAAAAGATATTGTTTGCGCTGGTTATAGTTCTATTTTTTGTATTGGGTTCTTCCTTGTACACAGTTAGTGAAACCCAGACCGCCATTAAGTTAAGGCTTGGTGAGATTGTTAGTGTCGAGTATGAACCTGGACTTAAATTTAAAATGCCTTTTGTTAATAATATTGTTACGTTTGACAATAGGATACAAACACTGGACGCACCTTCAGAGAGATTTTTAACCGGAGAGAAAAAGAACGTAATAGTAGACTCTTATGTGAAGTGGAAGATTGTAGATGCAGAAAAATTCTATACATCAACTGGTGGAGTGATTGCTAGAGCTAATAACAACCTAACACAGATCATAAAGACCGGAATGAAGAGTGAGTTTTCTAAGCGCACAATCGTTGATGTTGTGTCTGGAGAGCGTAGTGAGATTATGGCAAATATATCCAGATTAGCCAAAAACGCTGTCGATGAGTTTGGTATAGAAGTGATTGATGTAAGAATTAAGCGCATCGACTTGTCCCAAGAGGTTAGTAATTCTGTTTACAGACGTATGCAGGCTGAAAGACATCGTGTTGCAAAAGATTTCAGATCAAAGGGTGCCGAGGAGGCTGAAATAATTAGGGCCGCTGCAGATAGGGAGCGCACTATTATTCTTGCTAACGCTTATCGCGACTCAGAGATTATTCGTGGTGAAGGTGATGCAACTTCAGCTAATAACTATGCACAAGCATATAGCCAAAATCCAGACTTTTACTCATTCTACCGGGCACTTGAATCTTACAATAAGTCATTTAACCAGCAGAACGATATATTAGTACTTAACCCTAATACAGAATTTTTCCGCTATTTCAATCCCGCAGTACAGTAGGCCAGCTACATGAGCGCCTGGGAACTACCTGATGGGATTGACGAACTTACCGGCGACCAGGCTATAGCATTCGAAAATAGTCGACGAAAGTTGCTAGACTTATACCAAGAAAAAGGTTTTGGTCTAGTTATTCCACCAATGGTTGAGTATGTCGAGTCGCTATTACTCACATCTGAGTCCCTAAACTTAAAAACATTCAAATTTTTAGATTCATCAGGCGGCAGGTTGCTCGGTATTCATGCTGATATCACACCTCAGATAGCCAGGATAGATGCTAAAAAATCTTGCAATAGTATTGAGAAGTATTGCTATATAAATGCTATTTTACAAACAAGTGCGGATGATTTTTATTCAACAAGATCTCCAATCCAGGCCGGTGCAGAGCTTTATGGGTCAGAAGATATAGCCGCTGATATTGAAGTCATAGAGTTAATGCTTGAAAGTTTGAAATTGTTATCGATAGACTCAATTGTTCTGAGTATTGGGAATGTAGGGATATTTAACTCTATCATTGAACAGGAAGATTTAACTTCCGAACAGTATGTGCTTCTTAGGAGAATTTTTCAAAGCCGATCAGCCCCTGATTTGAATGTGTTTTTAAGTAACACTAAATTGATTAATGCAGACAAATTTGAAAAATTAATGAGCCTTGAAGGTGGATCTAAAACTTTAACTGACGCATTAACAATATTTAATGGCAACAGTAAAGCAGAACGATCAATCAATGACTTGATTGAGATAGACGAATACTTCTCCAACAAGGGTGTTGAAGTAATATATGATTTAGCAGAGTTAAAGTCTTACGAATACCATACAGGCGTTGTATTTTCAACATACAGTAAAAATTTTTCTAAGGCTTTGGCACAGGGAGGAAGGTACAACGGCCTCGGGGAATCATTCGGTAAGTACAAAAACAATAGATCTGCGACAGGCTTCTCTTTTGATTTGAAATTTTTATCGCAATATATATAAGTAATATTTATAGGGATTTATATGTCAAAAAATGTAGTAATAATAGGTACACAGTGGGGAGATGAAGGCAAAGGAAAAGTAGTTGACCTTATAACTGATAAAGTTAGCAGTGTTGTTCGGTTTCAGGGGGGACATAACGCTGGCCACACTTTGGTTATAAATGGACAAAAAACAGTGCTACATATTATCCCTTCAGGAATCTTACGTGACGATGTTGAGTGTCTCATAGGTCATGGAGTGGTCTTGTCAATGTCAGCCCTATTGAAAGAGATTAATGAGCTTGAATCTGCCGGTGTTAATGTCTCTTCTAGGCTAAAGATAAGCCCCGGTTGTCCATTAATACTTCCCCACCATATAGCACTTGATAATGCTAGAGAGGTTAAGAGAGGCAAAGCTGCAATTGGTACAACAGGTAACGGTATTGGACCAGCCTATGAAGACAAAGTTGCCCGTAGAGGGCTTCGTGCAGGAGACTTACTAGATCCCGTATTATTTGCAGAGAAGCTTAAAGGCGTAATGGAGTATCACAACTTTGCACTAGAGAACTACTATGGAGTGGATGCAGTTGACTTCGAAGATACTTTGAGTGAAGCATTAACGCAGGCAGAGGTAATAAAAGGCATGATTTCTGATGTGGCTGAACAAATCCATCGCCACATTGCTAGCGATGAGAATATATTGTTTGAAGGGGCCCAGGGGGCTCTTTTAGATATTGACCAGGGAACCTATCCGTTTGTCACCTCTTCTAACACAACATCGGGCGGTGCAGTCACAGGTTCTGGTGTTGGGGTTACCAATATTGATTATGTGTTAGGAATAGTAAAGGCTTACACAACAAGGGTAGGTGGTGGACCGTTCCCTACAGAGTTGGTTTATGACATCTCTACCGATGTTGGTGATGATATAGGTAAAGAGCTTGGCACCATAGGTTGTGAATTTGGCGCAACTACAGGCAGACAACGCAGATGTGGTTGGCTTGATATGGTAACCTTAAACAGGTCCTTTAAAATTAATTCAGTTTCTGGTATATGTCTAACCAAGCTAGATGTAATGGATAACCTGGACATAGTTAAAATTTGTGTTGCCTATGAGATTGACGGCAAAAGCCAATCAACTCCACCATACGACTCAGAGGGTTATGAGAAAGCAAAGCCAGAATACATAGAGATGCCTGGCTGGAAAACCTCAACCATTGGTACAAAATCGTTCCAAAGTTTACCTATCGAGGCGCAAAACTATATTAAAAAAATAGAGGAACTATCTAGCTTGCCTGTAGACATATTATCAACCGGTCCTGATAGAGATGAAACATTGATATTGAATCATCCATTCGAGTAACAATTAATGAAATCTGATCCACACAAAGAAAGAGAATCAAAAAAATACGGTACCCCAATTCCTTCTAGGGAATACATTATAAACTTCATCGAAAAAAAGCCTAGATCAAAGAGCCAATTGTTCGACCTTCTAGGTGTTGATGATGCACAAAAAAAGCCACTATCAAATCGCTTAAAAGCAATGGTAAGGGATCAGCAATTAAGCTGTAACAAGAAGGGCGTATACCGTCTATTTTCAAATAGGGGATTGCTCACTGGTACCGTTATCTCTAATCCAAAGGGTTTTGGCTTTATTGCTCTGGATAGTGGTGGAAAGGATTTAAAGCTTTCATCTAGGCAAATGCAGCTTGTTTTTCATGGAGACAAGGTCAAAGCTAGACTACTGAATCAGAGAGGAGACGCAGAAATTGTTAAGGTTATTGAAAGCGTAAAGAGTCTTGTTGGTCGCCTACACATTGAGAAAGGTTTCGCATATGTTGTAGTTGATGATAGAAGAATAAAACATAACATAGATATACCAAAAATTTCAAAGAAGTATAAAGACGAACAAGTTGTAATTGTCGAGTTGCTGGAATCCCCTACATTAGATAGGCCAGCAACAGGAAAAATAATTGAGGTACTCGGGACATATATGGATGAAGGCGTTGAAACAGATTCAGCACTCTATCGACACAATATACCTGTTGAATTCTCCTCTGAAGCGATATCACAAACAGACAGGCTACCTAATAGTGTTAGGACTAAAGATAAAAGTGGCAGGGTAGACCTTACTAAATTAAAACTAGTAACCATTGACGGAGAAGATTCTCGCGACTTTGATGATGCGGTGTTTGCTGAACCCAGCAACTCTGGTTGGAAGCTTTATGTCGCCATTGCCGATGTTTCATTTTATGTAACTGAGGGATCAAAACTTGACAGTGAGGCCGTTGAAAGGGGTAACTCGGTATACTTTCCTAGGCGCGTTGTTCCAATGCTGCCAGAAAAATTGTCAAACGGTTTGTGTTCTCTTAATCCAAAAGTTGAACGCCTTTGTATGACTTGTGAAATGAACATCAATTACCAAGGAGAGCTGGTCGATTACAAATTCTATCCTGCAGTTATGTACTCTCATGCTAGATTAACGTACACTAAAGTTAGTAAAATCCTTGAATATAAAGACTCACAATTAATAAAAAAATATGAAGACGTTATGGACAACCTTAACTCTTTGTATGGCCTATATAAAGCCCTTAAAATCGCTAGAACAAAACGCGGTGTAATGGATTTTGATAGGATAGAGTCACAAATATTGTTCAATAATCAAGGAAAGATTGACAATATTGTCGCACGATCACGCAATGATGCACACAAATTAATTGAAGAGTGCATGTTAATAGCTAACCAAGCTACAGCAAAATTTTTAGCCCATAACGATGAAGACTTTTTGTATAGAATACACCCAAGGCCGACATCAGACAAAGTTGAATCAACTCGTCAATTCTTGAAAGCGATAGGGCTGACCCTTGATGGTGGTACAGAGCCAGAATCAAAAGATTTTTCAAAAGTACTTAAAAGTGCAAAGGGTAGGGACGACGAAAATATAATAAAAACCGTTGTACTACGCACAATGAAGCAGGCAGTATATACTCCAGCAAACGAAGGCCATTTTGGGCTTGCATTTGACGATTACACACACTTCACTTCACCAATTCGCAGATATCCTGACCTGCTTGTGCACCGTGCCATATGCAGAGTTATTAACAAAAATAGCAGAAAACCTAGTAAAAAGATGATAGAAACCGGTACATATTTATCAATGACAGAGAGGCGTGCCGATGATGCTTCACGGGATGTTGAGCAGTGGCTCAAGTGTGAATATATGAGAGATAAGGTTGGAGAAACGTTTAATGGAGTTATATCTGGAGTTGCAGGGTTTGGAATTTTTATTGAGTTGACAGAAGTGTTTGTTGAAGGAATGATAGCCTTGCGAGACATGAAAGATGATTACTATATCTTTGATGATATTCACCATCAACTTAAAGGGCAACGTGCAGGTAAAATCTATAGGCTTGGGGACAATATACAAATTCAGGTAGCATCGGTTAGCCTAGATGATAGGCAAATAGTTTTCATTCCAGTATATTAGTTGCAAGCAATTCATCAAATTTATTGTGAATATAACAACAAAAATTGCAAACTACAGTAACGATTTAGACAAGTCTTCAATTGAATTTTTGTTAGATTCTTATGCACGTGACGATATGGGTGGTGGCCAACCCCTTGACAAAAAAGTTAAGGATAGTGTTGTTAATGAATTAGCTAAGATTCCACATGCCTTCAGCGTTTTGGCATATTCAGATGGTGAGTCTGTTGGTTTAGCTAATTGTTTCGAATCTTTTTCTACATTTATGTGTAAACCTATTGTTAATATTCATGATTTGGTTGTCACTGAAGGCTATAGAAGGTCTGGTATTAGCCAACTTATGCTGGACAAGATAGTGGAAATAGCTCTAACCAAAGGGTGCTGTAAGGTTACACTTGAAGTTCTCGGTAACAACGAGGCAGCGAAGTCTGCCTACTCTAAGTTTGGGTTTGAGGGTTACAGAATAAACCAAGACACCGGAATTGCTCAGTACTGGCAAAAGATAATATAGAATATCTCAACCAGTAACTGCACCCTCAGATGCAGACTTAGCTAGTTTAGCGAACTTAGCTAAAACACCTTTACTGTAGTTTGGTTTAGGTTGCGACCATTTATTTTTTCTTTTTTCAATTGTCTCTACTGCGACCACTAAATCTAATGAGTTGTTTTCTGCATCAATAATAATCTCATCACCATCCTCAACCAATGACAACAAACCACCCTTGAAAGCTTCTGGAGTAATATGACCAACAACAAAGCCATGAGTTCCACCTGAAAATCTGCCATCAGTAATTAAGGCCACCTTGCCACCAAGACCTTTACCCATTACTGCCGAGGTTGGTGCAAGCATCTCACGCATACCGGGGCCACCTGCAGGCCCTTCGTAACGGATTACAATTACATCTCCTTCTACAATTGTGTCGTTTAGGATTGCCTTTAGGGCATCTTCTTCACGATTAAAGCATTTAGCTTTACCCTTAAAAATTAATCCCTCTTTTCCAGTAATTTTGGCAACCGCACCCTCAGTAGCAAGATTACCTCTCAGTATTCTTAGATGTGAGTCATTTTTAATTGGGTCAGACAACGGTTTTACAATTTGTTGTGATTCAGGGTATGGTTTAACATCTTTTAAATTCTCTGCTAGGGTTTTTCCTGTAACTGTTATACAGTCACCATGCAGCATACCAGCATCAAGAAGCATTTTCATTAGAGGTAACGTGCCGCCAATCTCCACAAGCTCGCTCATCATATACTTTCCAGATGGTTTAAGGTCTGCCAATACAGGTACATTATCCCCAATACGTGTAAAGTCATCAATAGTCAGATCAACATCTGCTGCATTTGCCATAGCTATCAAGTGAAGAACAGCGTTTGTCGACCCACCCAACGTTATAATTACAGTTATAGCGTTTTCAAAAGCCTTAAGGGTCATGATATCACGAGGCTTAATATCTTTTTCTAGAAGGTTTAGTACTGCTGAGCCTGCATTGAAGCAGTCATTATTTTTATCGTCAGATATTGCATCCTGTGAGCTCGAGTTTGGTAAGCTCATTCCTAACGCTTCAATTGCTGAAGCCATAGTATTTGCAGTATACATCCCGCCACAAGAGCCAGGACCAGGTATGGCAGTTTTTTCAATATTTTCTAATTCAAGTGCGTCAATTGCATTGTTAGCGTATTTACCTACGGCTTCGAAAACACTTACAACATCAGTATGATTGTCACCAGGCTTAATAGTTCCACCATATACGAAAATACTTGGACGATTCAGCCTAGCTAGACCGATTAAACAGCCTGGCATATTTTTATCACAACCACCGATTGCAACAACACCATCAAAGCCTTGGCATCCTACTACTGTTTCAATTGAATCTGCAATAACTTCTCTTGAAACTAGAGAATATTTCATGCCTTCGGAGCCCATTGAGATTCCGTCTGAAATGGTTATAGTATTAAAAATTACAGCCTTACCACCAGTAGTGTTAATGCCTTTTTCTGCTTCCTTTGCTAGTTCGTCTATATGCATATTGCACGGTGTAACCATTGACCAGGTAGAGGCTATTCCTACCTGTGGCTTATTAAAATCTTCCTTCTTGAAGCCAACCGGATATAACATTGCACGGCTTGGGGCGCGCTCATAACCATCAACTACCTCTGAAGAATATTTTCTCGTATTACTCATAATTAATCTGTACGGCCTAATAAATAATAACTATTTTAGATTAAAATGGATAGTTTTTTATAAGATTTAAGTAGTTCTTGGACAAAACTGAACAAATATTAGAACTAATAGAGCCTTTCGTTAAGGAGGGGAAGATATTGCCAAGAACATACGAACAGATAGAGAATAATATAGATGACTTTGTGTTTGTTATGAATTCTGATAAGTTGGTAGCCTGCGCAGGATTGAGGGGATACAATAATAGTGTAATGTGTGAAATATATTGCTTAGCAGTCATTTCTGGAGCACAAAAACAAGGACACTCTGAGAGGCTTTTAGGAGAACTTATAAACAAAGCAAGAGATTTTCATTACTCAAAGATATTTGCACTATCAAAATTCAGTACCAATTGGTTTATTAAGAACGGCTTTACACAGGCCGGAATTGAAGATCTGCCTAATGAACGAAAAGATAACTATGACCACGAAAGAAGTTCTCCTATTTTTATAAAGGATATTAATTAGAAAATGCACATACGCGATAGAATCAGGAGCTATCTACCAGTGGTAATAGATATAGAAACGGCAGGCTTTAATGAGAATACAGACGCGATGCTTGAGATCTGCGCAATCATAATAGGTGTAGACGAAGATGGTAGGTTCTACCCTAAAGAACCTCAACATTTTCATGTAGAGCCATTCGAGGGCTCGAATATAGATCCAAGCGCTATAAAGTTTAATGGTATTGATATAGAAAATCCATTTAGGCTCGCTGTTAACGAAAAAAAGGCTTTAAGTGAAATCTTTGCTAGAGTCAGAAGTGAGCTTAAGTTAGAGGAGTGTACTAGGGCAATACTGGTTGGTCATAACGCATTTTTTGACTTAGGATTCTTAAGGTGTGCAACAAAAAGATCTAGACTTAAAAGTCCTTTCCATAAATTTTCGACCTTAGATACGGTAACTCTTTCAGCGCTTTATTATGGCGAAACAGTACTTGCAAAGGCAATCAAAAAGGCGGACATCCAGTGGGACGACTCTAGTGCTCATTCTGCCCTTTATGACACATTGAAGACGTCAGAGCTTTTTTGTAAGGTGTTTAATTCTCAAAGCTATCCTTGATAAATTTATAACTAATTATATCTTTCAAATACTGAATTTATTTGACTGATTCTGTGTCCACTCTTTGATCTCATTAGAGATTTCTGTGGCCGACTTTGAGTTAGGGTCTATGGGCTTACCTATTACTATGTTTATGGTTCCAGGTTTTTTCACAAAAGAGCCCTTTGGCCAACATTTACCTGAGTCATGAAATACTGGTATTAGCTTGTTGTTTGACTTCTTAGCGATTGCAGAACCTCCGTTTTGATAGTCTCCTAATTTACCATATGGTTGTCTTGTTCCCTCAGGAAAAACCACCACAAAGATGCCATTTTTTAGCCTATCAGAGCCCCCAGTAATCACTTTTTTCATTGCTGCAATCTTTTTTCCTCGGTTAATAACTACAGGCTTAAGTAATGCTATCGCCCAACCAAACAGCGGTAACCACAAGAGTTCTCTTTTAAATACCCAAGTCTGTGGAGGGAATATAGTTTGAAATGCTAAAGTTTCTAAGGTCGATTGATGATTTGAAATAATAACGCAAGGGTCATCAGGAATGTTTTCTTTTCCAATAACTTTTAGTTCAATATTAGCTGTAATTCTAAGCCACCAAATACAAAAATAAGCCCACCTAGAAGCAATATAGTATCTATAACTGAATGGTAGAAAAAACAAAATTATGGTTATAGACGCGATAAAACTAATAGCGACCATGGTTCCTAAAAAATACAAAGAGGATCTTAAAAACAACATATGAATATAATGAGTAAACGTTATAATTTATACAATAGATGATTTTAATGATTTTTGCATATGGAAACGCTCTAACTGTTCTGGCTGCAATTATTTTTTTACAGTATTTAAATAACACTCTGAAATATAAATCCAGGCAGTTTTATATATATGCAAAAAGAAAAGAAAGAAAATGTTAATTTCAACTAACTACGAGTTCAGTGAAGAACAACTGAAAGATAAGACAATACTTGTTACTGGAGCAAACCGAGGTTTTGGTCGAGCTATAACCATAGATTTGGCAAAGGCTGGTGCCTGCGTGATCATGATGGGTAGGGATTTGGCTTCATTAGAGTCAGCCTATGATGAAGTTGTTGATTTGGGTTTTGTTGAGCCTATACTGTACCCTTTGGATCTTGAGGGTGCATCTCCTGAACATTATGAACAGCTTCAAGCCAACGTTCTAGACCAGATTGGAAGCCTAGATGGACTAATTCATAATGCTGGGATTATTGGCACCATGATGCCAATAGAGCAGTACGATATAAAAATTTGGTATTCAACGATGCAAATTAATGTCAATGCCGCATTTATGTTAACCCAATTTATGATTCCAGTGTTAAGCAAATCTAGAGACGCAAGGATACTCTTTCTTTCATCGTCAGTTGGTAGACAGGCAAGGGCATATTGGGGTGCCTATGGTGTTAGCAAGTTTGCTATTGAAGGTTTGAGTAAGACGCTTGCAGAGGAGCTAGAAAAAACAAACATTAAAGTTAACTCCCTCAACCCTGGAAACATGAGAACTGAGATGAGAAGAACAGCATACCCTGCAGAGGACTCAGATAAGAACCCTTCACCTGAGCAAAAGAGTCCAGCAATTGTCTACCTGATGTGTTCCGAATCTAGCCACTTAAATGGTGAGCAGATCACTCTTGATAATTAATAAATTTACCGTTGTAGTTGCGTTGTGAGGTGTGGGTGAATTGTTTTTAACAGTTCCTTATACACAGACTGATTTCCAGCAACAACATTCCCAGTATCTAAAAACTTCTCCCTGCCTGAGAAATCGCCTATAAACCCTCCTGCCTCTTTTACTAACAAAGACCCTGCAGCTATATCCCAAATATTCAGCCCTATTTCCCAAAAACCGTCCAACCTTCCCGCAGCAAGGTAAGCTAAATCGAGGGCTGCAGATCCGGCTCTACGTACGCCAGAAACTTTTGGATGTATTGCTTTGAACATGTCTAAATACGCATCTAAATGTTGTGGGGACTTAAACGGAAAGCCAGTACCAATAAGTGTATCTTCTAGTCCATGAGTATCAGTGACTCTTATCCTTTGGTCATTTAAAAATGCTCCACCGCCTTTGGAAGCAGTAAACAGTTCTTCTTTAAATGGGTCATATACAACTGCATGTGAGGCTACGTTTTTCTCATATAATGCGATTGAGACAGCGTACTGGGGGAAACCGTGCAGATAATTTGTTGTACCATCTAGTGGGTCAATTATCCATCTGAAATCTTCATCACCTACAATCTCACCGCTCTCTTCACCCGTGATTGAATGATTAGGAAAGGACTTTTTAATCTCGTCTATAATAGCACTTTCAGCAGCTTGATCAACCTCTGATACAAAGTCGTTAATTGCTTTATTCTCGATAGTTAAGAGATCAATCTGATTATGATATCTTAAAATGATATCACCTGCCTTACGTGCAGCTCTAGTTGCGATATTAACAGTAGGATGCATTATTTAATGAACTTAAAAGACAAAAACGAGAATTATACCTCTGTACGCATAGTTATGGTCAATACTACTGAGCCTGGAAATATAGGTGCTGCAGCTAGGGCGATGAAAAATATGAACCTAAGTAAACTGTACTTGGTTAATCCCAAGGGTTATCCCTCTGCAGCAGCAACTGCAAGAGCAAGCGGTGCAGATGACGTGCTATCGAATGCAGTGGTTTGCGATTCTTTACAAGAGGCTCTTAATGGAACAGGGCTCGTTATCGGAGCTAGTGCCAGACAGCGCAGTGTTAAATGGAGACAGATGGATGTTGTTGGTGCATGTATTGAAATACAAAAGGCGTACTCAACAAATAGTCTGGAGTCTGCTGTAGTTTTCGGAACGGAAAAATTTGGATTAACGAACAAGGAGCTAGATCTTTGTCATATACTTATGACAATACCCGGTAACCCAGATTACTTTTCGTTAAACGTCGCTTCAGCTATTCAAGTCTTTTCCTACCAAAATCTAGTTTACAACACAGATACTGAATTTGACAATGAAAAGAGTGAGGTCTCCAGTTTTGGAGAGCTTGAAAGTTTTTATGAGCACTTAGCTCAAGTTCTTGAGCATATAGATTATTTTGAAGAGAATAAGCCCAAAGAATTGTTAATGAGGAGGCTGCGTAGATTTTTTAATAGGGCAGAACCAGAGAAAGAAGAGATAGCTATACTTAGAGGTATACTTAAAGATATTAAGCCATTTGAAAAGCAATAAAGCCAGACTATTCGAGCTTTATTGCTTCTTGTGTATGTAATTATTTTATGAGCTTATTCATTCTTTTAACAAACTCGGCAGGGTCTTTTAGTTGACCACCCTCGCTGAGCACAGCCTGATCGAATAGAACATTAACTAAATCTTTGTCAACCTTAGTCTTTAATTTTTTTACTAATGGGTGGTTTGGGTTAATCTCAAGAATGGGTTTTGTTTCAGGGACATCCTGGCCCAGAGATTTCATTATCCTCTCCATATTGCCGCCCATCTCATTTTCATCTGCAACTAGGCATGACGGAGACTCACTCAGTCTTGAAGATACCTTGACTTGTTTGACCTGAGAATCTAGAATTTTGCTAACTTTCTTAATTACGCCCTCGAAATCCTTAGCAACCTTTTCCTTTCCCTCTTTTTCTTCTTTAGAGTCGATGCTATCTAAATCACCCTTGGATATAGACTTAAGTCCTTTGCCTTCGAACTCTGTGAAATTATTTACCATCCACTCATCAACTCTGTCAGATAGTAGTAATACTTCAATACCTTTTTGTTTAAATATCTCTAGGTGAGGGGACCCTTTAGCTGCTTGGTAAGTTTCTGCCGTGACATAGTAGATCTCTTTTTGGTCTTTATCCATCCCTTCAACGTAATCTTTGAGCGATACAGTCTGCTTTTCACTGTCACTTTTAGTTGTTGAGAAGCGCAATAGTTCTGCTATTGAGTCCTTATTTGAGAAATCCTCAACAACGCCTTCCTTAATAACCATTCCGAACTCTTGCCAAAAAATGTCATAGTCCTCTGGTTTATTTTTTGACATTTTTGATAGCGCATTTAGAATACGTTTAACATTAGCTTTACGGATAGTATCTACCACTTTGTTGCTTTGTAATATTTCACGAGATACATTCAATGACAGGTCAGCTGTGTCTATTACACCCTTTACAAATCTTAGATATAATGGCATTAACTCTTCATTGTCCTCCATTATAAACACTCTTTTAGCGTAAAGCTTTATGCCTCCCTTACGTTTAGGCTCCCACATATCGAAAGGTGCTTTTTTTGGTATAAACAATAAAGATGTGTAATCAAGTTTACCCTCTACCTTATTGTGTAATTGTGTCAGAGGTCCTTCGAAATCGTATGTTAGAGATTTATAGAATTCGTCATAATCTTTCTGCTTTAGGTCTGCCTTGTCTTGTGTCCAAAAGGCGTTAGCTTTGTTTATTGTTTCATATTCAATTTCTTTATCATCATCTGATTGCTTAATCATCATGATTGGTACCGTTATATGGTCGGAGTATTTAGAAACTATGTTGCGCAGCCTGTAAGACTCAAGAAATTCTTTCTCCTTCTTCTTTAAGTGTAGGGTGACAGATGTTCCAAAGTCTGGACAATCAACACTCTCTATTGAATATTTTCCTTTACCTGTAGATGTCCACTTGGTACCTTTTTTGCTCTTGCTCCCTGCCTTTCTAGTAATTAAAGTAACCTTATCAGACACAATAAAACTAGAATAAAACCCGACACCAAACTGGCCAATTAAATTCGAATCCTGGGCCTGCTTTTCATCTAAGCTATTAAGAAATTTTTTGGTACCAGAATTAGCAATTGTTCCAATATTTTTGTTTACTTCAGACTCTGTCATGCCTATACCGTTATCCGTTATAGTTACAGTACCAGCATTCTTATCAATGTCTATATGAATATTTAGTTCTTCTTTCCCCTCAACTAGGGTGTCATCAGACAATGATGCAAATTTGACCTTGTCAATAGCGTCAGATGCATTTGAAATTAATTCTCTTAGAAATATCTCTTTGTTAGAGTACAAAGAGTGAATCATTATGTCTAGTAGTTGAGAAACCTCAGTTTGAAACGTATGAGTCTGTTTAGTAGTCATTTATATTTTCCTTTTGTTTCACGTAAAATAGATTGATATGGCCAGAGTGCGAAAATTTCAAGTGCAAATCACACTTTGTAATAAACTAATGATGAATAAATCTTTAATAATGCCTGTACAAAGAAAAAACTACTATGAACTTAGATACAAAACATAACTCTGGCTATGAATAATAATATTGTTGCATTTGTTCAATATTTGAAGGTCGAAAGGCATTATGCCCTTAACACCCAGCAAGCATATAGTCGAGACCTAACAAAGCTACTACACTTTGTAAAATCTAACAACCTTTATAGCTGGGAACATTTGACAGTTGAGCACCTTAATTTGTTTGTTATGGGGCTGAGAAACAAACAAATGAGTAGCAGAACTATTAGGAGGAATCTATCATCGATACGTAGCTTTCTTACCTATTTGGTTGACCAAAATCTACTTCAACAAAATTGCTCACTTGGTGTCCAGACACCAAAAATTGATTCAAAATTACCTAAAACTCTAGACTATGAAAAACTTCTTAAAATGGTCATTCCTATGTCAAGTAATTGGAAAGAATTAAGGGATGTAGCTATAGTTGAGGTTATATATTCATGCGGTCTGAGGGTTTCTGAATTAGTTAATCTAAATGTTGGTGATATTGATATGGGCCAGGGATACATAACAGTAACAGGCAAAGGCTCTAAGATGCGTCACACACCTATAGGAGAGTCAGCTAAAAAATCAATATCAACGTACCTAAAAAAAACTAGCACCAACAAGGCTCTATTTGTTAACAATAGGAATAAACGTATAAGTGTGAGGTCTGTACAAAATCTTGTTAAGAAAAGAGCAATAGATGCAGGCATTACAATCAATGTGTACCCACACATGCTAAGGCACGCTGCAGCAACTCACTTCTTACAATCTAGCCATGATTTGCGTTCTGTACAGGAGTTCCTTGGGCACAAAAGCATTAAGTCCACCCAAGTCTACACTCATCTTGACTTTCTTGAGCTATCGAAAGTATATGACAAGTGCCATCCAAGAGCAAAAAAATAACAACAATGTTTAGATATAATTTGGCGTCACAGGTACTAAGTAGAGGTGGGGTTATCTCTCACCCGACAGACTCTATACAAAGTGTTGGATGCTTGCCAAGTTTTCCTAGCTCAGTAGATCTGCTTCTTAAGATGAAAAGAAGAAACATAAATAAGGGACTAATTCTTTTAGCTTCTGATTTGATTTACGTTTTGGAATATATAGACTTTAGTTCTTTAACTAAGCCAGATTTTGACAAGCTAGCAAAGTTAAACCCAAATCCAATTACATACATAGTGCCCGCAAGCAAAAGCGCACCAAGATACATTACTGGCGGTCAAAGTACGCTAGCTTTAAGAATAACTGATAATAGCGTTATTAAATTTCTATGTGAAAACACAAACTCAGCACTAATATCAACTAGCGCAAATATTTCTTCTTTACAGGCAGCAAGATCGACACTAAAATTACGTGTTTATTTTGGTAATGATTTGGATCTGGTTCTGTCTCCAAAACAAGTTAACTCAAAACCATCAACTATTGTTAATTTATTAACAGGAGAGCGTTATAGATGATAGAACAAGTAAAAAAGTACCTGTTGAATCTTCAAGATGATATTTGTTATCAACTAGAACAGGTTGATGGTAAAGCTGGATTTATTGAAGATAACTGGAAAAAGCAAGGCGAAACTGGTAATGGCATTACTCGCGTGATAAGGGATGGAGGTGTATTCGAGCAGGGAGGTGTTAATTTTTCAATCGTTCAGGGAGATAACCTACCAGCTTCAGCTACCGCATTAAGACCTGAATTAGCTGGCAGAAGTTTTACTGCTCTCGGAGTGTCCCTAGTTATTCATCCGCACAACCCTTATATCCCCACTTCCCATGCTAATGTTCGTTTTTTCATAGCTTTTAAAGATGGAAAAGACCCAATTTGGTGGTTCGGTGGTGGGTTTGACTTAACTCCGTATTATGGTTTTGATGAGGACGCTGTTCATTGGCATTCAGCTGCTAAAGATGCCTGCGACCCTTTTGGTGCCGACACATACCCTAAATATAAACAATGGTGCGATGAATATTTTTATATAAAGCACAGAGACGAACAAAGGGGGATAGGGGGCTTATTCTTTGACGACCTTAACGAGGGCAGCTTTGAGGAATGCTTTGCTTTTATGAGGAGTGTAGGAGATCACTATATTCAGGCTTACAGGCCAATTGTCGAGAAAAGAAAAGGTACACCGTTCGGGCAAAGGGAGAGGCAATTTCAGTTATATAGGCGAGGACGTTATGTAGAGTTTAATTTAGTTTATGATCGCGGAACATTGTTTGGGCTCCAAACAGGAGGACGCACTGAATCGATACTAATGTCTTTACCACCTCTCGTGCGTTGGGAATATAATTACGAGATTAAACAGGGTAGTGAGGAAGAAAAGTTATATGAGAGATACCTTAAACCACAACAATGGATAGTTGAGTCTTAATGAAGCATGAAGTTGATGTCAGGCGATTGCTATGCCCTTTACCGGTTATTCGTTTAGGTGAGGCAATGAACCTTGCCAGTGTCGGTGATATCATAGAAATACGAGCAACCGACAAGGGCGTGCTGCACGATATACCGGCCTGGTCTAGGGTGCATGGGCACGAGGTTATTTGTGCAGAAGAAAAAGTAGATGAAATTATCTTGACTGTTAAAAAGATAGTGTAAAATTAGCGTCTGTTTTGGATTTATTGTATTTTCACAATAACCATTAACAACAAATTTGGCTTGTAACGGCGCAAGCTCCTTGACAATGCCTGTCATCTAAAATAATTAATTTAATTTAAGGAGTAGATATGTCTGCTAAAGATGTAATAAAGTTGATGAAGGATAACGAGGTAAAGTTCGTTGATTTCCGTTTTACAGATACTAAGGGTAAGGAGCAGCACGTAAGTGTTCCAGCACACGCAGTAGATGCTGACAAGTTTGAAGAGGGGCAGATGTTCGATGGTTCGTCGATTGCCGGATGGAAAGATATTAATGAATCAGATATGATTCTACAGCCTGATTTAGATGCTTGCGTAATAGACCCTTTCACTGAAGAATCTACATTGATTGTTCGTTGTGATATTATTGAACCATCTGATATGCAGGGTTATGAAAAAGACCCAAGATCTATTGCTAAAAAAGCTGAAATGTATCTTGCAGAAACTGGTGTTGGCGATACAGCTTTTTTTGGTAATGAACCAGAATTTTTTGTTTTTGATAGCGTTAAGTGGGACACAGGTTTTGGATTAGGTAAGGCTTTTTATGAAATTAATTCAGAAGAGGCTGCATGGAATTCAGGTGTTGATTTAGAGGGTGGTAATAAAGGTCACAGGCCTCGTATTAAGGGCGGCTACTTCCCAGTTCCCCCAGTAGATTCATTACATGATTTACGTTCTCAAATGTGTCTGGCTATTGAAGAAATGGGTGTTACAACTGAAGTTCACCACCATGAAGTAGGTACAGCTGGACAATGTGAAATTGGCGCACTATTTAATACTTTAGTTAAAAAAGCTGATGAGACACAAATATTAAAATATTGTGTTCATAATGTTGCACACATGTACGGTAAGACAGCAACATTTATGCCTAAGCCAATAGCGGTTGACAATGGTAACGGTATGCACGTACACATGTCAATTTCTAAGAATGGTAAAAATTTATTTGATGGTGATGGATATGGTAATCTGAGTGAAACAGCTCTTTACTATATCGGGGGTATTATCAAGCATGCTCAAGCATTAAATGCTTTTACTAACCCATCAACAAATTCATATAAGCGCTTAGTGCCAGGTTTTGAGGCACCAGAGATGTTAGCTTATTCAGCTAAAAACCGCTCTGCAGCTATCCGTATACCTTTTGTTTCAAATCCAAAAGGTCGTCGCATTGAGGTTCGTTTCCCTGATTGTACAGCTAACCCATATCTAGCCTTTTCTGCAATGCTTATGGCTGGCTTAGATGGAATTAAAAATAAAATTCACCCAGGCGAGCCTGCAGATCAAGATTTGTATGATTCTGATACAAGCGGCATACCTAAAGTTGCTGGCATGCTTCATATAGCTCTAGAAGAGTTAGACAAAGATCGCGAATTCCTTAAACAAGGTGGTGTTTTTACTGACAATGTAATAGATTCTTTTATTGCTCTGAAAATGGAAGAAGTTACAGCGATGAGGGCTTCTCCACAGCCTTTAGAGTTTGACCTTTATTACAGTTGTTAAAATTTTACTATGTAAACAAAAAGCCGCGCATTGCGCGGCTTTTTAATGCCAAAAATATCCTCCTTACTATAAAATCACTTTAATAATAAAATTGAAAAGTATTAACATGATTGACATTAGAAATGATTGGCAGATAGAAGAAATAGAGGCTTTGTTTGCAATGCCATTTAATGATTTATTGTTCTCAGCACACAGTATTCATAGGGAGAATTTTGACCCAAACAAGGTTCAAGTCAGCTCGTTACTAAATATTAAGACAGGTGCTTGTCCTGAGGATTGCTCTTATTGTTCTCAAAGTTCAAAGTATGACACCGGTCTGGAACGTGAAAAGTTGATGGAGATTGATGCGGTTCTTCAGCAAGCTAAAAAAGCTAAAGACAAGGGAGCTTCACGTTTCTGTATGGGTGCGGCTTGGAGAAACCCTACCGACAAAAGTTTAGACAAAGTTATACCTATGATTCAGGGAGTTAAGTCTTTAGGTATGGAGACTTGCGTAACCTTAGGTATGCTCACACAAGAACAAGCACTCACTCTGAAAGAAGCAGGGCTTGACTATTACAACCATAACATTGATACCTCGAAAGAGAATTACTCTAATGTAATTACTACCCGTAATTTTCAGGACAGACTGGACACCTTGGAGGCTGTTCAGAATGCAAACATAAATGTCTGTAGTGGAGGTATTTTAGGATTAGGTGAGGACCAAACAGATAGGGCATCTATGCTACAATCACTCAGCAATCTTGATACTCACCCAGACAGTGTGCCAATCAATTTGTTAGTTCCAATTCCTGGTACTCCTCTTGAAAATGTTGAACCGCCTACAGAGAGTGAGTTTGTGCGAACCATTGCTGTTGCTCGTATATTGATGCCAAAGTCAGTAGTTAGGTTGTCTGCTGGAAGAACTGAAATGGGGGAAGCGATGCAGGCGTTGTGTTTTTTCGCAGGAGCTAACTCTATCTTCCATGGTGAACAGCTATTGACAACTGACAACCCTAGTGTTGAGAGAGATCAGGAGCTATTTGAAAGGTTAGGCATTAATATATAGTCAGTTATTAAAGTTGCAGAGTCAATATCATTAATAAGCTTAATGCAACTTGTAATATCTTTAATTTTAATCTTACCAATAACTTTGTCTAATTTATTAGAACTTAGCTCTTCTTCAGGCAACAAAATTGCTGCCCCTTGTTCAGTTAATATTTTCGCATTCGCTGTTTGGTGGTCATCAATTGCATAAGGGAAGGGCACTAAAATCCCGATAGAGTTTGTTGCTATCAATTCTGAGACTGTCATGGCGCCAGATCTGCAAATAACTATATCAGACCACGCATAAGCCTGTGCCATATCGTCTATAAATGGTTCAATTAATGGTTCATTTGTTCTGCTATTTGATTTTGCGTATAGCGATTTCACATGCTCATAGTGGCGTTCCCCGGTTTGGTGCCAGATATTGAGATCTGTTTGTAGGAAAGGAATAGCTTCATTAATACTTTTTGCCCCTAGTGAGCCTCCCAAAATTAATAGGTTTAATGGTTTATTTGTTGGTGACTTGTCTATTACTTTGAAGTGTATTGGGTTTCCGCAACTTACAGCTTTAGTTTTAGCATCAAAAGTATTGTCAAACGCCTGCAAGGTTTGGTTGGCTATTTTAGATAATATAAGGTTGGTGGTTCCAGGTATAGCGTTTTGTTCATGAATGATTAATGGCACTCTAAATAACCAAGCAACTATACCACCTATCCCTGACACATAGCCCCCCATACCAATCACTAAGTCCGGCTTAACTGTTAGAAAAACTTTAAAGGTTTGGAGCATAGCCAGTGATAACATGAATGGAGCTTTTATTAGCTTTACTATGTTCTTGCCACGCAAACCAACAGCGGTGACTCTGTGCAATCGTATTAGGTGTTTTGGAATTATGTTTTTTTCCATACCGATAGTGGAACCGAGCCATTCAACATTAACAGATCTCTTTTTTAGTTCATTTGCTATTGCTAAAGCTGGAAATATGTGTCCACCTGTACCACCTGCCATTATTAATATATTCTTTTTATTAGACATATTGCTTTTGCCTGGAGTACTCAGATCTATTTTCCATATCTATTCTTAGCATAATAGCTAGTGAAATTATTGAAAAAATCATACTAGTACCACCATAACTAATTAACGGCAATGTGAACCCTTTTGGAGGTATCAAGCCTATATTCATAGAGATATTAACACTTATCTGCATGCAGAACCAAGAACATATGCCAAAAGCAACATATGAGCTATATTTGCGTCCGTTTTTTAGTGCTTGCTTAGAGATATTAAAGCCCTTGCCAATTATATAAGCAAAAGCAAACAACACAAACAGCATCCCTAGTATTCCTAATTCTTCCCCTATAACGGAAAATATCATGTCTGTGTGAGGTTCAGGAAGTTTAGAGTATTTTTGAATGCCTGCCCCGATACCAGTGCCAGTCCAGTCACCTCTAGCTATGCCAATCAGGGCCTGCTTAGTTTGATAAACCTTTGCACTTGAGTTTGACCACAAATCTTCTTGCCAAAACTCAAACATCCTTGCTCTGCGGACTTCATCAAAATAAATAAAAACTCCTGCCCCAGTAAAGAATAATCCGCCAACAAGAATCAGTTGTTTTAGGTATGTTCCTGCAGCAAAAAGCATACTAAGAGCTGTCAGTGTAATTATTATTGTAGCACCGAGGTCAATTTCAAGAATTATCGGAATGACTGCTAAGCCAACAATTAGTAATGTTTTTGATAACACAAGCCAGGGGTCTTTTAGATCTTTCTCTTGTCTTGTAAGGAATCCGGCCATAAACAGCACCATTACAATCTTCATCATTTCTGAAGGCTGAAAATTATAAACCACTAGGTTGATCCAGCGAGTTGACCCCTTAACGGTATGTCCAATAGGTTCTGGAAGAAATACCGCAACCAGTAGTACTACGGTGAAAGCATAAAGTACTGGTGAGTATTTTTTCAAAAAAGAGGTAGAAGTTTGAAGCGCTATTAACCCAGCACTAAGACCAATAAATATTGATAGTGTCTGTTTGAAAAGAAATGAATAGCTATCGAATCTTCCGAGTGAAGCAGAGAATGTCATTATCCACCCTAGTGTAATTAACACAAGGATGGTTGTAAGTAAAGGAAAGTCAGGAGATTGACCGGTTTTCATTATTCTTATATTAGTACCATAACTGTATTTTATACTCTAACAAATAGCAAAATAACTGCCTTATTTTGCACTTTATGATTGGGAGTATGTACCTCAGTGAGTATAATACTTATTTTTTTGAGAATTAATATTAATAGTTTATGATTTCTACAGCAAATATCACTATGCAGTTTGGTGAAAAACCCTTGTTTGAAAATATTTCAATAAAGTTCCAAAATGGCAATCGTTATGGATTAATAGGTGCAAATGGTTGTGGCAAGTCAACCTTTATGAAAATTTTAACTGGTGAACTAGTTCCAAGTAATGGCACAGTTAGTATTAGCGAAGGCGAGCGTCTGGGTATTCTACGTCAGGATCAATTTGCTTTCGAAGAGTGCCGTGTGGTCGACACTGTGATTATGGGTCATTCGGAGTTATGGAAAATTAAAAAAGAAAGAGACCGCATCTACGGGTTGGCAGAAATGAGCGAAGAGGATGGTATCAAGGTGGCTGACCTAGAGATGGAGTTTGCAGAGATGGATGGTTATATGGCCGAATCTTCCGCTAGTGAGTTATTATTAGGATTGGATATACCTGAAGAACAACATTATGGCCTTATGAGCGAGATAGCTCCGGGCTGGAAACTTCGTGTGTTACTGGCTCAGGCATTGTTCTCCGACCCTGAAATATTATTATTAGATGAGCCAACGAATAACTTAGATATCAACTCAATTCGCTGGTTAGAGGGTGTACTTAATGAGCGTAAAGCCACTATGGTTGTTATCTCTCACGATAGACATTTTTTGAATGGTGTCTGTACTCACATGTCAGATCTGGACTATGGCGCACTAAACACATTTCCAGGCAACTACGATGACTTTATGATTGCTTCAACAGCTATACAAGAAAAAATGCAGTCTGATAATGCCAAGAAAGAAGCTAAAATCAAGGAACTTAAGCACTTCGTGTCCCGCTTCTCAGCCAATGCTTCCAAATCCAAGCAAGCTACATCACGCCAAAAACAACTTGAAAAGATTGAGCTTAACGACATTAAGCCGTCCTCAAGGGTTAGTCCTTACATTATATTTAATCAAGAAAATAAACTACATAGAAACGTTTTAGAAGTTGAAAACTTAAACAAAAGTTTTGACGAGCTGAAAGTCCTAAAAGATATTAACTTTTTATTTGAGGTAGGTGAACGTGTCGCTATCATCGGTCAGAACGGTATTGGCAAAACCACACTGCTACGTACTTTAGTGGGTGAGATTGAAGCTACTAAAGGCAAAATTAAGTGGAGTGATAATTCGAATATTGGTTATTATGCTCAAGATCATAGTGCCGACTTTAAAAAAGACATGACAGTGCTTGATTGGATGAGCCAATTCAAGAATGAGAAAGATGATATTCAGGCAATGCGTGCAGTGCTAGGTAAAATGCTATTTGGAAAGAATGATATTATAAAGAGTGTTAAATCTCTTTCTGGCGGTGAAAAAGGTAGAATGTTATTTGCTAAACTTATGCTACAGAAACCAAATATTTTAGTCATGGATGAGCCAACTAACCATCTCGATATGGAATCCATTGAAGCTCTTAACCTTGCACTTGATAACTATGAAGGGACGCTAATATTTGTGAGTCACGATAGGGAATTTGTGTCTTCTCTTTCTACAAAAGTAGTAGAATTAAAAGATGATGGCATGCACTATTATTCTGGGAACTACGAGGATTATTTAATATCTCAGAGTTGATATGTTTAAATCTGTATTAAGAAGGTTTATTGATCGTCAGGGTTTTGATTCTGCAGCAATACTTTCATTTAATACTATTTTCGCTGTTGTGCCAGGCCTTGCTCTTGGGTTAAGTGTTTTTTCATTGTCTCCATACTTTGGCGAGCTGCAACTACACGTAGAGAAATTTTTATTCAATCAACTCTTACCACACAATTATGACCTTGCCAAAGAGTATATTCAGCAGTTCATAAAACAAGCCCAATCAATAAAAGGAATAACCTCTTCATTTTTAGTGTTAGCAGTGATTCTCTTGCTTTATGAAATTGATAAGCGCATAAATCTTACATGGCATGACAATCACTATCGCCACTGGATGAAAGGCCTTATCTCTTATCTATTTGTGTTGTTATTAGGTCCGATATTGTTAGGGTCATCACTTTTATTAAGCTCCTATGTTATGGCTCTTGAACTATATAAAATATTACCTGTAGAGGGTTATATGCCCTTTATAGGACCGGTATTATTGTCAAGTCTAGGATTGTCTATACTATACTATGCTGTGCCGATAGAGTCAGTACGATTTGTAAATGCCATAAAGTCAGGTATTATTGCAGCGATATTGTTGGAAGCTATTAAATATGCAATGTTTGTTTATATACAGTACTTCCCATTATATGAGTTGATTTATGGTGCATTGTCTACACTCATGTTGGTATTAATTTGGGTTTACCTTGCTTGGATAATTATTTTATTTGGCGCTAGCTTCTGCTATTACTTCGAAAACAAAGAGTCAATAAAACTCAACAACTAGAGTAAAATCAGCACCCTTTTATATAGTTAACTTATTTAATGTTTACAGGCATAATTCAAACTGTTGGTGAAATAAAGACAAAGGATGAGTCTGAACAGGGCACAGTGTTCAGCTTTTCGAGTACAGATCTTGATTTTTCTGACTCCAATGTAGGTGATAGTATTGCAGTCAATGGAGTCTGTCTAACTGCAATTGAAATTGGTAATGATTACTTTAAAGCAGACATTTCAAAAGAGACAATAGATTGTTCAACTTTTAGTACCCTCATACTTGGAGATAAGGTAAAC
>Ga0206681_10000161_pt1 | contig 41176 bp, 43 predicted proteins | sample M150012015metaG_FD_161048 | JGI IMG/M metagenome (GOLD analysis project Ga0206681, IMG submission 161048) | Ammonia-oxidizing marine archaeal communities from Monterey Bay, California, United States - M1 500m 12015 | ecosystem: Environmental > Aquatic > Marine > Intertidal zone | place: USA... | reverse complement strand
GGATACTTTCATAAAAGTTATAAGAACATTAAAACTTGGAAATTATAGTGAACAAGGTAAGTTTGTGTCATGGGTAATGAGAATAGCTCATAATCTTGTTATTGATCACTTTAGAAAAAACAATAGAATACCCAAGTTTGAAAGCTCCTACGATTTCGATATATTCTCAGTTTTAAGTGATTCTTCATTAAACGCTGAAAAGACATTAATTAAATCTCAAATAATTAATGATGTTAAAAAACTTATAGAAGAGCTTCCATGTGATCAAAAAAATGTATTAAAATATAGATTTTATAATGATATGAGTTTCAAAGAGATATCAGAAAAAACAGGAGTTAGTATTAATACTTCATTGGGAAGAATGAGATATGCGTTAATTAATCTTCGTAATATAATTGAAAAGAAGAATATAGTTTTAACAGATTAATAAATAAGAAAAAATCTTTATATAATATTTGATTTTTTTTTTCGTTCTATATAAAAATAACATATGGAAGAAAAATACTTTATAAGTCAAAAAAAATCTGAACTAAATCCAAAAAAAGAAACTATTGATTTTATAATCAATTATTCAAAATCATTAAATATATTAAAATTAAATTCACATAATTTTGAATTTATAATGAATTAATATAAATAATTTATTTTAGTAAGGATTTTCTACCAATTTTTTTTGTAATAATATCTTTTTCAATATTCCATCCTCTTGAAGGAGAGTATTCTCTTGCGTAATAAATTATTTGAAGATGTAATTTATTCCACGAATTTTTTGGAAACAATCTTTTAGCATCTTTTTCAGTAACTGTCACATTTTTCCCATTTGATAACCCCCAGCGATACATCATTCTGTGTATATGTGTGTCAACAGGAAAAGCAGGAACTCCAAAGGCTTGACACATTACAACACTTGCCGTTTTATGACCTATAGATGGAAGATTTTCAAGATCATTAAAATTATTAGGAACTTTTCCATTATGCTTTTCTATTAATATTTTTGACAAACCATATATTCCTTTACTCTTCATTGGTGATAAACCACAGGGTCTAATTATATCTTTAATTTCATTAATTGATAATTTAATCATATCGTAAGGGTTATTAGCTCTTTTAAATAGATTTGGAGTTATTTTATTCACTCTTTGATCAGTACACTGAGCTGATAATAATACTGCTATTAATAAAGTATAAGAATCATTATGATTTAATGGAATAGGAACTTTAGCGTATAATGATTCAAGCGTATTAATAATAAAATTTACTTTATCTTTTCTATTCATTAGATTATATTTGTCAGATATAGGGATTATAAATATAATAAATATGGAATTATTAAAAATTGGAGATAATGCACCGGATTTTGAATGTATAGATAATAGTGGAGATATAATTAAACTAACAGATTATAAAGGAAAAAAATTGATTATTTTTTTCTATCCTAAAGCAAACACACCAGGATGTACTGCTCAAGCATGTAATCTCAGTGATAATTATGAAAAATTTATTTCATCTGGTTATGATGTGCTAGGGGTTAGTGCAGACGATCAAAATAAGCAAAGCAATTTCAAAAAAAAATTCAATTTTCCTTATAAATTACTATGCGATGTTGAAAAGAAAATAATTAATTCTTATGGAGTATGGAGCTTAAAAAAGTTTATGGGTAGGGAGTACATGGGGATATTAAGAACTACTTTTATTATTGATGAAAAAGGAATTATTATTAATATTATAGATAAAGTAAAAACCAAAGATCATGCTAATCAGATTTTTTAGATTAATTACCCTTATATCCAAATAGTTTTTGTTTTTTAATCTTTGATGCTACAGATTTGGGGAGCATTTTTTCCCATCCACTACTATTATTTTGGATATCTTCCAATACTTCGTTTGAATGTATTTTTAATGAATCAGCATTATAACCCTTAACATCTTCAATTCTTCCATTGAATTTAAAAAACTTATAGAGTTCTTTTATTCTAGGATGAACCTTAAGATTTTCGCTTGTAATTATTTCTCCATCTTCAGAAATTACAGGGTAAAGGTATACCTTGAGTTTTTTAAAAAACAACTTTCCAAATGCTTCTAAAATACCTCCACTAAGTTTTATATAGTATTTTGGATCAAAGACCTCAATAAGATTGTTAACACCCATACAAAGACCAATTTTTTTAGTAGTATACATTGCAAAATATTCTACTAGCCTATAATATTCTTTATAATTTGAAATTAAGACAGTTTCACCCAATGAAGCTAAAAGCTTAGCTCTATCCATAAAATCTCTCTCATCAATTGCGCCTTTATTTTCTAAATCTGCAAGAGTAATTTCAAATATGACTATTGTATTATTTTTTTCTACCTTCTTTTCTTGTAGAAATAATTTTAAGGATTGTACATACATATCTTCATTAACCTTAGTTACAGGTCTAAATCTCCCTCTTAGGGCTAAAATATTCTTTTTGTAAAGTACAGCTGCTGGAAGTAAATTATTTCCATCAGGTCCAAACATTACAGCTTCAGTTAGACCATTTTTAACTAATTCAAGACTCATAAGCCTATTATCTACATTCTTAAAAACAGGACCAGAAAAATTTATAGTATCTATTTCTAATTGACCTTCTTCTAAATTATCATAGAGATATTGTATGATTTTTTTTGGAGTATGATATTTGTAGAATGCATTATAAATTAAATTAGTTCCTAAAATTCCCAAAGTTTCTTGTTGTTGTCGTGCAATATTTTCTTTAAACCTTAGATGTAAAACAATTTCGTTATAATCATCATTTGGATCAATTTGAAATCTTACACCTACCCATCCATGACCTTTAAATTTTTTAGCAAAGTCTATAGTAGCTACAGTATTTGCATAGCAAAAGAACATTTTGCTAGGGTGCTCTTCTCTAACTATCCTTTTCTCAATTAAATCAGTTTCCTGAACAAGCATTTTTTTAAGACGATTTTCAGTAACATATCTCTTATCATCTTCAATTCCATAGATTGCATCACTAAAATCTTTATCATAGGCAGATAAAGATTTAGCAATTGTACCAGATGCTCCACCAACCCTAAAGAATTGCCTAACAGTTTCTTGACCGGCACCAATTTCAGCAAAGGTGCCATAAATATTTTCGTTGAGATTAATTTTTAATGCTTTTTGCTTGATTGTAGGAACTGAATCAAGCATTGGATCACCATTATGAATTATATCATCCATTAAATGTTGTTTTTGCCTAATGCAAAGTTATTAAATTACTATCGGTTTAAAGAAAAAAAATAGCTTATTTTTGATTATAATTCATTTATAATGAAAGTTACATTTTTAGGGACTGGAACTTCACAGGGCATCCCTATAATTGGAAGTGATCACCCTGTATGCAAAAGTAATAATCCAAAGGATAGACGCTTAAGATCATCAGTATTAATAAATTGGGATAATTACAATTTTGTTATTGATTGTGGTCCAGACTTTAGAATACAAATGTTAAATTCAAATTGCAGTAAAATAGATGCAATTATTTATACTCATGAACATAGCGATCATGTGGCAGGATTAGATGATATAAGACCATTTTTCTTTAACCAAGGTAAAATACCAATATATGCACATAAAAGAGTCTTAAATGAACTCAAAAAAAGGTTTTACTATATTTTTGATGAGAATTACAGTTATCCTGGCTCACCTAAGGTGATTGAAAATATAATTTCTTCTAATTTTAATATTAATAACAAGGAAATCATTCCCATAGACGCACTTCATAGAGATTTACAAATTTTTGGTTATAGATTTGAGAAATTTGCATACCTAACAGATGTCAAGACTATTGAAGATAAAGAAATCAATAAATTAAATAATCTAGATGTACTTGTAGTAAATGCTCTGAGAATAGAACATCACTATTCCCATTTTAATTTAGATCAAGCATTAGAATTTATTAAAATAGTAAAACCTAAAAAAGCATATTTAACTCACATTAGCCATATGCTTGGGTTTCATGATGAAGTTCAGAAGATTTTGCCTGAGAATGTGTTTTTAGCCTATGATGGTTTAGAAATCACTATTTAATATTAAATTTCATCCATTCTAAAAGATCAAAGAAGTTTTCTTGACTTACACTGTGAGCCATGTCATATTCTTTGTAAATATGATTAATACTCTTGGATTTTAACCAATCAACAGATTCTCTAGAATAATTAACCGGAATTACTTGATCTTGTATTCCATGAGAGCAGAAGTAATTAAGACTTGAATAACCCTTGTTATTTTTATTAATTAATTCCATGTTTATCATACCGCTTAATGCTATAACATTTTTAAATAAAACAGGGTTATTTAATGATAAAGTATAGCTTAGTACGGTTCCTTGACTAAAGCCAATCAAACAAATTTTTTCTCTGTCAAATGAGAATTTTTGTGTTAATTTATTTTTTACAAAATCTTCTATTTTAGAAATAGAGGATTTTGCTTGATCTATATCTATTTTTATATTCATGTTTTCATCCAGATTAATATCATACCATGAATAGCCTCCATAAGGAAGAGAATAAGGAGCTCTTAATGAAATTATTTTATAATTTCTAGGTATATGGTCTGCAAAAGAAAACAAGTCGTCTTCATTACTGCCATAACCATGAAGCATTATAATTAAAGGAGATAATTCATTACTATCATTTGAATCTCTAAAATTAAACTCAAAAAAGAATTTATCACTCATCAACCTAATTCTATAAAGCCATTATTTATAACCCCATACACTTTTCCTTTTAATTTAGAGCCTATAAAGATTGAATTTTTTGATGTTGATAAGATGTTTTCTTCATTAAATATATATTCTGAAAGAGGATTGAAAAGAGTTAAATTAGCAGTTTCTCCAATTTTAATAGAGTCATCATCATCTATACTGAATATTTTTTTTCCTCTGGTAAGAAGGTTGATCGTAGTTTTTATTGGAAATAACATATTCAATGCCCCAAAAGCAGATTCTAAACCAATAGTTCCATAACCTGCATTATCAAATTCAATATTTTTAAGCTCAATATTTAATGGGTTATGATCAGAAGTAATCATATCTATTGTACCATCCTTTAAACCGGTAATTAGTGCATTAATATCGTCTGATGTTCTAAGAGGTGGCTTAACTTTAAAGTTAGTATCAAAATTTTGGATCCTTTCATCTAAAAAGAATAAATTATGTATTGCTACACTACATGAAATATTTAACTTTTTAGCCTTAGCTTTTCTAATTAATTCAACTGACTTAGCAGATGATATTGTAGGTATATGTAAATTACCTTCAGTATATTCTAAGATTGATAAATCTCTAGCAATATTAATTTCCTCAGCAATTGATGGTATACCATCTAATCCTAGTGATGTGCTAATTAAGCCTTCATTCATTACCCCGTCTTGTGCAATTTCATCATTTTGAGGATAGGAGAAAACAGGAGTGTTAGATGCCGAAGTATATTCTAATGCTAATTTAAGAACATTTGGATTGGAGACAGGCCTTTTATAGTCGTTAAAAGCAATTGCTCCAGAATTTTTCATATCAAAAATTTCAGATAATTCATTTCCTGCAGAATTTTTAGTCAAAGCTCCAATTGGAAAGACATTTACAACTAAGTTTTTAGTTAAAGAATTTAAGTACTCTATTTCGGTATTTTTTTCAATAATAGGGCAGGTGTTTGGCTGTAATCCAATGGTTGTAAAACCAGATTTTGCAGCTACTTTAATTCCATTTAAAATTGTTTCTCTTTCTTCATATCCAGGCTCGCCAAAGCAAACACTATAATCAAACCAACCCTTTGATACATGCAAGTTGTTTAATGATATCTCTGGATAGTTTTTTGGATTGAATAATTTCTTATCAATATTAGTTATAATATTGTTTTCGATTAGTATATCAACTTTAGAATTATGAAATTCACTTTTTTTATCAATTATAGTAGCGGATTTGATAAGTGAATTCATTTATAATGTTATGTAATTAAATGAAATAAATTTTGACAAAAATAAGAAAACCATTTCTATTTTATAGATCTATTATTTATAAAAAAACAAATTATCAACTAGTGCAGTTTTTATTTTAAATTTTTCTTTGTTTTCGGTCCAAGCGATAATTGTTTTATTTTTTTCTTTATCCAATGTAATTACAGGAAAACCAGAAGATCTATTTTCAGAAGATTCATCAATTATCAATAATTTATTCTGATTTCTATCACTAGTAATCATTTGAAGCTTTATATAAGCACTTCCATCTATAATATCTATATAACTTATAAGAGCTGTATTTTGATCTAATAGCTCAATATCAACTCTTCCGATCGGATCATTAGCATTAACTATTATAGGTATATCAAAACCACTAGAGATATCATTAGAAAATGCAACTTTTAATTGATTGTTATTATTAGAAAAGGTGTACCAAACAACAGCAGAAGTATTGTTAAATGTTGAAATTGCGGGGCCATTAACAGGACATCCAGATATTACCCAGTTATCATTAAAAATACTAAGTGGATTGCTCCAAGTATTTTCGTCTTTATATGAGTAATAAATATCTCTTACTTCATTTCTAGATCTATCCCTGTATACAACAATAGATCTCCCATTTTTTGTAATTGCTAAATCAGTTTGACAGCAGTCACAAACTCTATTGTCAATTAATTGATCTTCTAATATCTTCCCATCAATATTATAGCTTGTCCCCCTAAGAGTCATTTGCGGTTTTATAGATTTATCGTTTTTTGATAATTCATTTTGTCTGCCATCTAAGTACGTAGATAGAAAACGATTATTAACGTTAATTGTTGAAACAAATCCATGTTCAGTTTTAGTGCTGTCGCTATGAAGTTTTAATGGAATGCTCCAGGTATTTCCTTTATTTTTTGAATTAACAACTTTAATATCATACGAGAATTTCTCTTTACTGCTCATTTCTAAATAATGTGCACTGATTCCATTTAATTCATTTGCAGTAATTTTTGGAAAATCAGCCCAGTTAACAAACATTTTTGATGATTTTACAATAAGATTAGATTCTCCCCATGAATCATTAGAAAAATCAAACAAACTATAAAAAAGCTTGCTTTCATTGCTATTTAAATTTGAAGATATATAGCTTAAGTATATTTCTCCAGAATCAGATGTATGTAAATTTGGTTCAGATGACTCCTCAGAAAAATTAATCTCAATAAACTTAATATAGTTTCTATTATTACAGCTATTAGCAAAAATAAAAAGAAGAGATACTAAAAAAATCTTTTTCATCTACTAGTATTTAGCAGCTTTACCTTCAGTTAGTGAGTTCTTAATGAAATTTCTTAAATCTTGGTTAGAGGATTTTAAATCTTCTGATCTTAGGTACATCATATGCCCACTTCTGTATCCTTTAAAAGTAAATCGATCTTTCATCTTTCCGCTTGGATCAACTTGCCACATTGTATATTTAGCTTGGAAATATGTAGTTGCGCCATCATAATACCCTGACTGAATTAAGACTTTTAAGTATGGATTTTGTGCCATTGCCTGTCTCAAGTTATCTCTAGTATTGTCATTTTCTCTGTCCCAAGGATGCACAGGTCCAAAGACATTATATTTAATGTCTGTGCTAAAATTTAGTTCATTTCTCAAATAATAGTTAATAGCAGGAGTGAAAGAATGATTCCAAGCATTCATTTCAGCACTCGTATCAGGACTTGATCCAGCTTCCATCTTATCTAAACCTAAATACCTTGAATCTAATCTTCCAATGGTATATCCAGATTCATCTCTAATTAGCTCTTTCCAGAAAAAATTTGTAGGAACATCTAAATTGTGCCTAATTATATCTTTAGTGCTTATTCCTGAATAATAAGACATTTTTTTTGCAATTTTCTCTTTTTCATCAGCATTAATGAAACCACCCTTTGCTATAGCAGGTAATAGTTCATTTATAGTAAAATCTTCAGATTCAGGAAGAATATCTAATAAATCTCTTTCTTGTAACTGTTTATTTAAAACTTTGTGATACCAAGCAGTAGCCGTATAGTAAGGCAAGTTTATTGCAGATGATACAGCTCCGCCTGTATCATATACTTTATAGTCTGCAGGTGATACCATAATAACTCCATTTAGATACATCCAATGCTTATTTTGCAATTCGTGAGCAAGACCCATAACTCTTGTCCCCCCATAACTTTCTCCTATAATATACTTTGGAGCTTCCCATCTGTTTTTTCTTGTAATAAAGGTGTTTATCCAAGTAGCTAAGTACTTAATATCTGCATTTATTCCAAAGAATAATTTTTTATCTGGCAGTTCTCCTTTTGAGTTTGGAAGCATTCTTGAATATCCTGTATTTACTGGACATACATAAACAATATCAGCAACATCTAATATGGAATTGGGATTGTCTTTCATTCCATATGGTTGTACTGGAAAACCTTCATCGTCAATCTTTAATACTCTAGGTCCAGTATAACCAGTATGCATCCATAACGAAGCTGATCCAGGACCACCATTGAATGAGATAATTATAGGCCTTAATGCTCTATTAATTTTTTCATTCTTTTTTTCAATTCTTTTGTAATAGGTATAAAACAAAGTAGCAATTGGTTCTCCATTATTATTCCAGACAGGTTGCGTTCCTACTTCTGCTTTATAATGAATTAATTTATTATTTATGGTTGTTTCATGAAAGGATTTAACTATTGTATCAACAGGTGTTGATATTTTTTGACCATATGCTGTATAGGAAAATAGAATTAAAAAAAATAATATATGTTTCTTCATAATATAGATTTGTATTTGTACTAATGTAATAATTTTTTACTCAATTTTATTTTATTACTCCATCTATAATTTCAAGAGTTCGATCTGATTTTTTTGCTAATTCAATATTATGGGTTACAATAACGAATGTATGGTTAAACTTTTTTCTGATATCAAAAAAAAGATCATATAAATTATCTGCTGATTTACTATCTAGATTTCCTGAAGGCTCATCTGCTAAAATTAATTTAGGATTATTAATTAGTGATCTAGCGACAGCAACTCTTTGTTTCTCTCCTCCAGAAAGCTCATTAGGTTTATTATTGATTTTGTTGCCTAGATTTAGATAGTCCATCAACTTAATTGCTCTTTGTTCTAATTCTGAATTATTAGTTTTTTTAATATAACCAGGAATACATATATTTTCAAACGCAGTAAATTCAGGAAGCAACTGATGGAATTGAAAAATAAAACCAATATTTTCATTTCTGAAATTAGCTAATGCCTTTTCATTTAATGTGCTAATATCAACATCATTAATATATAATTCAGACTTTAGATTATCAGTAGGGGAGTCTAATGTTCCTAATATTTGTAGTAAAGTTGTTTTTCCAGCACCAGAATCACCAACAATTGAAACAAATTCACCTTGTTTAATATTAATATTTACCCCCTTTAAAACATGAAGATTATTAAAGTGTTTATGTATATTACTCCCTTTAATCATAATTTATTAATATTACATTAATATAAAGTACCAATTTAATAATCATAATTGAATACTTACATAAATCTATAATTTAAATTATGAATAATACATCCAAATTTGCATATTTTGCTGGTGGTTGCTTTTGGTGTACTGAAGCAATATATCTTAGGATAAATGGAGTAATTAATGTTCTTCCGGGGTATTGTGGTGGAAACACAGCTAAACCAACATATGATGAAGTATGTACGGGAAATACAGGTCATACAGAAACAATTAAGATAGAATATGATTCAGAAATAATTGATTATTATACTTTGGTGGATATTTTCTTTAACACACATGATCCTACGACACTAAATCGCCAAGGAAATGATATTGGCACACAATACAGATCAGCTATTTTTTACGGTAATGATCAAGAAAAACAAATTGTATTAGATTATATGGATGATTTTCAGAAATCCATTAAATTCATAAACAAAGTGGTTACTGAAGTTAAAATGTTAGATGTCTTCTATGAGGCTGAAGATTATCACAAAAATTACTATAATATGAATAATAATGCATCTTATTGTTCCTTTGTAATTACTCCCAAAGTTAGCAAGTTTATGGAAAGATATAAAGAGATGTTAAAAAAGATTATTTAAGATTTTTAAAGCCGATTCTCCTCAAAAATTTTTTTTCAAATTTCCAAAAAAACTTTAGTTCAAAAAAGACAGCTGCAACTATTAATAATGCAACTTGATAGACTAATGTAATCAGTACAATTCTTACAGGCCAATATATATACCAATCAAGATTTTGGGGATTTATTCCTAAATTTTCAGTAATAGGGGAAGATATTACCATTGCAAAGGATCCAGTAATGGAAAAAACTATAAAAATCTTTACTAACTGAAGGTTAGATGAAATTTTCCATTTTATTTTTAGTCTCTCGAACATTTATCCTAGTAAATTAATTATTTGATCTGCAAGTTCTATTCCAATTCTATCTTGTGCTTCAGTTGTGGCTGCACCTATATGAGGTGTTAGAGAAATTCTTGCATTCATTAGTATTTTTATATCAGGATTTGGTTCATTTTCAAATGTATCTAAGGCAGCAAAAGAGATTTTTCCACTGCTTAACTGTTTTTCAAGAGCTCTTTCGTCAATTACACCACCTCTTGAAGCATTAATTATACCAACTCCTTGTTTCATAATTTTAAATTCATCTTCAGAAATTAAGTAGTTTCTTTGAGCAGGCACATGAAAAGTAATAAAATCAGAATGAGCCAATAAATCCTTAAAATTGTCCATCTTGATTTGAAAAGACTTAGTAGTTTTATCAAAGAATGATAATTCTAGTAAAGTTTCATTTAAGTTTAAATCATAAACCGATATATTCATTCCTATTCCAATTGCAATTTTTGCAACTTCTTGACCTGTTCTTCCAAATCCAACTATTCCTAGGGTTTTTTCTCTGAGTTCAGTTCCTTTAGAGTATGCCTTTTTTAACTCTTTAAACTTGCCATCTCCTTCAAGAGGCATACTTCTATTAGAGGAATGTAAATGCCTTACACATCCAAATAGATGAGCAAAAACAAGTTCGGCTACTGATTTTGATGATGCAGCCGGAGTGTTTATTACTTTTATGCCTTTATTTCTAGCATATTCTACATCTATATTATCCATTCCAACACCACCTCTTCCAATTAACTTAATCGATGGACAATTATCGATTAGATTTTTGTTCACTTTTGTTGCACTTCTAACAAGTAAAGCATCAATTTTACTACTATTTATATAGGATATTAAATCATCTTGAGGAATAGATTCTTTTAAGACTTCAAATCCGTTTGATTCTAATTTTTCTACACCACTCTTAGATATGCCATCATTTGCTAAAACTATCATAATTTATTTTCTAATTCACTCATCACCTCAACAAGTGTCTTCACACTCTCAATAGGCATTGCATTATACATTGAAGCTCTATAACCGCCAATACTTCTATGGCCATTAATTCCAATAATGCCTGCATCTTTAAGCATGGAATCAAAAGTTTCTTTAAAGTCATCATTAACTAAATTAAATGTTACATTCATTGCTGATCTATCTTCTTCTTTAGCATGTCCCTTAAAAAAAGGATTAATATCAATTTCTGAATATAATATAGTGGCTTTTTTGTTGTTAATTTCTTCTAATTTCTTAATTCCTCCACTACTCTTTAACCACCTCATATTTAACAATGAAACATAAACAGAGAAAACAGGGGGGGTGTTGTATAGGCTACTCTTATTTATATGTGTCTGGTAGTCCATCATTGATGGAATATTTCTAGAGGTGTTTCCTAAAACACTATTCTTTATAATTACAATTGTAACTCCTGCTGGACCTAAATTTTTTTGTGCACCTGCATATATTAAATCAAACTTTGAAAAATCTAACTGTCTTGAAAATATATCACTACTCATATCACAAACTATAGGAATTATTGATGATTGAAACTCCTTTATTTGTGTTCCATATATTGTATTGTTTGATGTACAATGAAAGTAATCACAATCTTCTGATATTGTGTAATTTTTAGGAATATAATTATAATTAGAATCTTTAGAAGATGCGATCTCAGTTATTTCTCCAAATAATTTAGCTTCTTTGATTGCCTTACTACTCCACGAACCAGTATCTAGATAAGCAGCTTTTTTTGAAAGAATATTATAAGGCACCATTGAAAATTGCGTACTTGCACCTCCTTGTAAGAATAAAACACTATAATCTTTCCCATTAAGCTTCGTCAACTCTAAAACTAAACTTCTAGCTTCTTCCATGATATCTACAAAAGCTTTGCTTCTATGAGAAATCTCCAAAAGTGATAACCCACTTTCATTAATATCTAAAACAGATTCAGCTGCTTGTATTATAACTTCTTTTGGTAAAATAGAAGGGCCTGCACAAAAATTATGTTTTTTCATTGAATAATCAGAATTAAGCAGCAAATTTCGTTAATATATATTAGATCTTATTTATGTGACACAGAAATCTTTTTAACTATTTTATTAACAAAAAATCTATTGTATCAATATTGTCTGCATAATCAGAAAGTTTTGGATTTTGAGTTTCTCCAAACTCAACTTCATTCTTATAAAAATTACTTGAAACAATGCATTGTAAATCCTTCTCAATTAATTTTATTTTTTTTCTCAAATCTTTTATATTTCTATAATATTCATATAACAACACAGAGATAGGTGAATGGTTTTCTTCAGATTCTTTTAAGATAAGAAAGCCGTTTTCTAAAAAAGCATTTTTATCAATTAGATTGATGGTTCTATTATAATTATAATTGCTAGCATATTTATGGTTGTAAATGATGTTTTTCCATTTATACATAGACTTAAAGAATACATCAAAATTGTAGTTGATTGGAAAATAGATTTTAGAAACATTTCTACAGCCTAAACCAAAAAAAGTAAAAATATCATTGCTTAATTTTTCTAATTCAATTTTGCTCTCTTTCCCTGATAAAATAGCTACTGAAAACCTATTCTTTCTTATAATAGAAGGTTTGTTTTTGAAATAAAAATCAAAATATCTAGATGTATTGTTTGATCCTGTTGCAATTACTTTTTCAAAATTTTTAATTATGGAATCATTTATAATTATATAATCTTTAAAATTAGCATTCTTAAAGATTAAATATTTTATCATAAATCTCATTAAAACATCATCATTATTTGAGAATTTAATAGCTAATTTCTGTCCGGTTATTAATACACACAATAAATCGTGAAATCCAACTAATGGAAGATTGCCAGCCATTATAACTGCTATTGTATTTGGTTTATCATCTGAAAGCTTATAACTAGACAGCCAAGATTTTAACTTTTTAGTTGTTAGCTCTTCTGACCAATACTTTAATGATAAATCAATATTTTCTTTAGTAAACCAAGGGTTTTTATTTGAAGCTTCATCTATTTTTAACCTTAATTCCTTTGTCCATTCATTTTCAATATTTAAAAAATATTGATTTAATAACCTTCCAATTTCAGAAAAAGCTATTATACGTTTTTCTAATTCAGTTGTTTTCGTTTTGGTTTTGATCGTTTTAGGTTATAATTTTGTAGTCTAATTTATTAAATATTATATATATGGCCATAATTATCACAGATGAATGTATTAATTGTGGTGCTTGTGAATCAGAGTGTCCAAATATTGCTATATACGAAGCATCTGAAAGCTGGAAATATTCTGATGGCACAAACCTTCAAGGTGATATAATTCTTTTAAATGGTGCCTCAACAAATGCTGATGAGGGTAAAATAGCAATTAGTGATGAAATTTATTATATAGTACCTAGCAAATGTACGGAGTGTAAAGGTTTTCATGAAGAGCCACAATGTGCAGCTGTTTGTCCTGTTGATTGTTGTGTTCCAGATGAAAACAATAAAGAAAGTGAATCAGAATTATTAGAGAAACAAAAATTTATGCATACTTAATGCAATACTATTGGCTTAAAGTTGATAATTCAAAGATCATATATTCCATAACTCTATCGACGCAAGAAAAACCATCTTCGTTATTTTCTGTATGAAATGATGAATAAAAAACACCTCCATCACCTAAAAGAAAAGTAAAAGCTAATTCTTTATTATCCCCTACAAGTTCTCCATTTTCATCATTGTATTCAACATAGCCGTTAAGCCATGCAATTACTGAACTAGTATTATAATTATCAACAACTTGCCATGCATTTAAGAATTCATCTATAATTACTGTATTGTCAATTGTAAGATCAAAGTTTATGCTTAACCAATCGTTTAATTCACTACTAAGAATAGTTGCTTCAGTACTTAAAGATTGGCCGCTTTTATAGGGTTGCTGAAAAGTAAGAAATTCATTTCCAGAAAGTGTATTAAATTTCTCTAAAATAGGATATGTCCAATCTGTTGCGTACAAAATACCTCCATTATTAACAAAATTGTATAATGATGCACTGTCTTCTGTATCAGCATCTGTATTTAGTCCGCAATTTAAAAACAGGACATCATATTGATTCAATAACGAAACATTATTTAATAACTCTGAAAAGTTAAAATCAACATTAGGATCTAAATCAGTAGTTTTTGATGTATTTTCTATAATTCTGTGATTACCATGATTATGGTTATAAAGTTCATTGCTATTTCTATTAAAATTTATTCCATCAATGATGTCAAACAAAGGTGTTCCGTCGATTGGATTTACTAAGCCTATATCATATAATATGCTTTCAATATTATCATAATATCCAGTGACAACTCCAATACTAGGAAATTGATCAAATGATATATCACCTAGGTTAAAATTAAACGAATCTGAGTTCTCAGATAATGAAATTGACGATTCAGTTTTAAAGAGACCTTTGCTAATAACCAAGTCATAGTTTCCATAATTAAGAAAAAATGAGAAATTTCCTCTAGCATCAGAAAAAACCTCTTGAACTATAGTATTGTTTGAAATAACAGAGACCTTACCTTCAGAGATTGGATCTATTCCATTAGGAGCAATAATCTTACCAAAAACATTAAAAGGATTACTATTTATTAAGCCTTCATCTATAGATTCATTAGAACAGCTAAAAATTAGGAAAATTCCAATAAAATATAATAATCGCTTCATGATAGTGAGGTTTTAAGTAATAAATTTACTGAAATAATAATAATATCATAAATTTACACCTCAAAAATCTCCAATGAAAGCAGGTATTGTAGGATTGCCAAATGTAGGAAAATCAACATTGTTTAATTGTTTATCAAATTCAAAAGCTCAAAGTGCAAACTTCCCTTTTTGCACAATAGAGCCAAATATTGGAGTGATAAATGTTCCTGACAGCAGATTAGATAAGTTAAACGATTTAGTTAATCCTGAAAAAGTTATACCTGCAACAGTTGAGATAGTTGATATTGCAGGTCTAGTTAAAGGAGCTAATAAAGGGGAGGGGTTAGGAAATAAATTCCTTGCAAATATTCGTGAGACAGATGCTATTATTCATGTAGTTAGATGCTTTGATAATGAGAATATCGTTCATGTTGATGGATCAATAGACCCTGTAAGGGATAAAGAAATTATTGATATAGAATTACAGCTAAAAGATTTAGAAGTTGTTGCAAAAAAATTAGAAAAAGTCGCTAGAGTTGCCAAAACTGGAAATAAAGAATCGCAAAAGGAGGAGGTAGTTTTAAAGAGTATTGTGCAGAATCTTGAAAACTCAAAAAATATTAGATCAATAGATTTTAGTAAAGACGACTATATGAAGTATGTAACGCCTTTGCAATTACTTACAGACAAGCCTGTTCTTTATGTTTGTAATGTTGATGAAGAGAGTATATTAACTGGAAATAATTATGTTGAAGAAGTAAAAAAATCTATTAAAGATAAATCAGCTGAGATAATTATTCTTGCAGCTGGAATAGAATCAGAAATAAATGAATTAAGCGAACATGAAGAAAGAAAAATGTTTTTAAGTGATTTAGGGTTAGATGAGCCAGGTTCAAATAAACTGATAAAATCTACATATAGCTTGCTAAGTTTACATACATATTTTACTGCAGGAATAAAAGAAGTTAGGGCATGGACAATTCCAATTGGATCAAAAGCTTCACAAGCAGCTGGAGTCATTCATTCTGATTTTGAAAAAGGATTTATTAAGACTGAGGTAATATCGTATTCAGATTATATTGGCTATGGCTCAGAACTTAAAGTTAAGGAGGCAGGAAAGATGCGTGTTGAGGGAAAAGATTATGTCGTTAATGATGGCGATGTAATGCATTTCTTGTTTAACGTATGATAAAAAAATAAATCAATTCTTAGTTGGGTAATATTTCACAAAATAGTTAAAAACTAACCTTGTAAATAATTTGTTAATTACTTTGTAATTTCTTAATTAATTTTCTTCAACTGATATCTTATATTAGCAAATATTTATCAGATGGATATAAAAAACCAATATACTGAAGAAAATATAAGATCTCTTGATTGGAAGGAGCATATAAGAATGCGCCCAGGAATGTATATTGGCAAATTAGGTGATGGTTCTTCTCCAGATGACGGTATCTATATTTTACTAAAAGAAGTGCTTGACAACTCTATAGATGAGTTTATAATGGGTGCAGGAAAAACAATAGAAGTTTCTGTTCAGTCATCCAAAGTTATTGTAAGGGATTATGGTAGAGGCATCCCATTAGGCAAACTTATAGATGTTGTTTCAAAAATGAATACTGGTGGAAAATATGATACACGTGCATTCAAAAAAGCTGTCGGGTTGAACGGTGTGGGAACAAAAGCTGTAAATGCTCTTTCTGATTATTTTAAAGTAGAGTCTAATAGAGATGGAAAATCTGCTATTGCAGAATTTAATCAAGGAGAATTAGGAAATCATCAGGATGCTGAATCTTCTAGTAGAAGAAGAGGGACAAAAGTTTCCTTCATGCCTGATGAATCAATTTTTAAAAATTTTAAATATAGAAATGAATACATCTCAAAAATGCTTAAAAACTATGTTTATTTAAATCCAGGTTTAACTATAATTTTTAATGGAGAAAAATATTATAGTGAGAATGGGCTAAAAGATCTTTTGACAGAAAGAATTAATGATTCAGAAATGCTTTATCCAATAATACATTTAAAAGGTGATGATATTGAAGTAGCTATAACACATAGTAAATCACAATACACTGAAGAATACCATCCTTTTGTAAATGGACAAAATACTACTCAAGGCGGAACCCATTTAAGTGCATTTAGGGAAGCTCTTGTTAAGACAATAAGAGAGTTTTTTGGAAAGAATTACGAATCTTCAGATATTAGAAAATCAATTGTATCAGCTATTTCTATTAAAGTAATGGAACCTGTTTTTGAGAGTCAAACAAAAACTAAATTAGGATCTTCCGAAATGGGAGGAGGGCTTCCTTCAGTTAGAGTGTATATTAATGAGTTTTTAAAAAAAGAACTTGATAATTATCTTCACAAGAATACAGAGATTGCAGAACAGATTCATAGGAAAATATTACAAGCAGAAAAAGAAAGAAAAGAACTTTCTGGAATAAGAAAAATAGCAAGAGAACGAGCAAAAAAATCTAATTTACACAACAAAAAACTTCGTGATTGTCGCGTCCATCTTGGAGATTTAAAAAATGAAAAAAGATTAGATACAACATTGTTTATAACAGAGGGAGATTCAGCTTCAGGTAGTATAACAAAATCTAGAGATGTAAACATCCAGGCAGTTTTTAGTTTGAGGGGCAAGCCTTTAAATTCCTATGGAATGTCAAAAAAAATTGTTTATGAAAACGAAGAATTTAATTTGTTACAAGCAGCACTAAATATTGAGGATTCAATTGAAGACTTAAGATATAATAATATTGTTATTGCCACAGATGCTGATGTTGACGGAATGCATATAAGACTTTTACTTATAACATTTTTTTTACAATTCTTTTCTGATTTAATCAAAACTGGGCATTTGTATATATTACAAACTCCTTTGTTTAGGGTAAGAAACAATAAAGAAACTATCTATTGCTATTCTGAAGATGAAAAAAGAACAGCAATAGATAAGTTAAAGACTAATCCTGAAATAACTAGATTTAAGGGGTTAGGTGAGATATCTCCGGATGAATTTAAATTCTTTATTGGAGATAATATAAAATTAGACCCCGTAATGCTTGATAATGATATGTCTATAAATGAGTTATTACAATTCTATATGGGTAAAAACACTCCAGATAGGCAGTCTTTTATTATTGATAATTTAAAAGCTGAGTTAGATAAAGTTGATTAGTATTGAAAAATGGATGATTTAGATTATAGTCAAGAAAATGTAATTACTAGGGTTGCTGGTATGTATAAAGAATGGTTTTTGGACTATGCTTCATACGTAATCCTTGAAAGAGCAGTTCCTTCAGTTGAGGATGGTTTCAAGCCTGTACAAAGGAGAATAATGCAGTCAATGAAGGATTTAGATGATGGAAGGTATAATAAAGTAGCTAATGTTGTTGGGCACACTATGCAGTATCATCCACATGGCGATGCTAGCATTGCGGATGCTATGGTGCAGATTGGACAAAAAGATCTTTTAATTGATACTCAAGGAAACTGGGGTAACATATTAACTGGAGATAGAGCAGCTGCATCAAGATATATAGAAGCAAGATTATCAAAGTTTGCACTAGAGATTGTCTTTAATCCTAAAGTTACTAATTGGCAAGCATCTTATGATGGAAGGAGAAAAGAGCCTATTAACTTGCCTGTAAAATTCCCATTGCTTTTAGCGCAAGGAGCTGAGGGAATCGCAGTTGGTCTTTCTACAAAGATTTTACCTCATAACTTTATAGAATTAGCTGAAGCCTCTATTAGTTATCTAAAACAAAAGAAGTTTACTTTATTGCCAGATTTTATAACTGGAGGCATAGCTGATTTTACTAACTATAACGACGGAAAAAGGGGAGGGAGAGTTAGAATTAGAGCCAAGATTTCTATAATGGATAAAACAATACTTCTTATTAGTGAAATCCCTTTCGGAACAACCACAACCTCATTAATTGATTCAATATTAAAAGCAAATGAAAAGGGCAAGATTAAGATTAAGAAAATAGACGATAATACAGCATCTAATGTTGAAATACTAGTATATATACCAAATGGAATATCTCCTGATAAGACAATTGATGCTCTTTATGCATTTACGAACTGTGAAATATCTGTATCTCCACTTACTTGTATTATTCAAGACAATAAGCCTGTTTTTCTTGGAGTTTCTGATATTTTAAAAATATCTGCTGATAACACTGTTAAATTACTTAAAAAAGAACTTAAGATTAAATTAGGAGAGCTTGAAGATCAATGGCATAATGCTTCTTTAGAACGAATTTTTATAGAAAATAAAATATATAGAGATATTGAAGAAGAAACTACTTGGGAGGGGGTTTTATCTGCTATTGATCAGGGTTTGAACCCTTATATTAAAAAGTTAAAAAGAGAGGTTATAGATGATGATTTAATAAGACTGACTGAAATTAAAATCAAAAGAATTTCAAAATTTGACTCAGATAAAGCTAATGAGAAAATACTAAATCTAGAAGCTCAAATTAAAGAAGTTAAGGATCATTTAGATGATGTTATAAACTACTCGATAGCTTATCTCCAAAGACTAAAAAAAGATTATTCAAAAAATAGAGAAAGAAAAACAGAAATTAGAATATTTGATGATGTTGATGCCAAGAAGGTAGTAATAAGAAATACTAAACTATATGTTAATAAGGTCGAAGGTTTTGTTGGAACTTCTATGAGAAAGGATGAATATGTATGTGATTGTAGTGATATTGATGATATTGTAGTTTTTACTGAAAATGGAAAAATGATTATAACGAAAGTTGATACAAAAACATTTATTGGTAAGAATATAATTCATGTAGCAGTGTTTAAAAAGAAGGACAAGAGGACAATTTATAATATGATATATAGAGATGGCGATAAAGGCTATTGTTATCTAAAGCGTTTCCCTGTGCATGGAGTAACTAGAGATAAACCTTATAGACTAATTGGATCAAAAAAAGAAGGTGTTGTTAAGTATTTTTCTGCAAACCCAAATGGTGAGGCAGAAAGGGTCACAATTAATCTTAGGAAAAATCCAAAACTAAAGAAATTGAAATGGGATGTTAATTTTTCAGATTATATGATTAAAGGCAGAATGATAAGAGGTAATCAAATCACTAAGCATAATGTTAAGAGAATTGACCTTAAAGAAAAAGGCATTTCTACACTTAAACCAAGAAAAATATGGTTTGATGATACTGTGCAAAGACTTAATGTAGATGGCAGAGGGGATTTACTTGGAGAATTTAGAGGTGAAGATAAAATATTAATTGTACTTCAAGATGGTAGTTTAAAGATAATAGATCCTGATATGTCTACTCATTTCAGCGATGATATGATAGTTCTAGAAAAATGGACACCTAAAAAGCCGCTATCAGTAGTATATTTTGATGGAAAAAAGCAACGATTCTTTGTTAAACGCTTTCTTGTAGAAAATGAAAATAAGCATGAGAAATTTATTTCAGACCATAAAGATTCATTTTTAGAGTTAATTTCAACAGATTGGAAGCCAGTAGTCGAAATCGTTTTTAATAAAATTAGAAATAAAACTCAAAAACCAAATCAAGTAATTGAATTAGAGCAGTTTATTTCAATAAAAGGGGTTAAGGCTATGGGTAACCAGCTTAGTTCAGAGAAAATCAAGCAAATTAATACTTTAGAGGCTATTGAGTACAAACCACCTATTGAAATGCCGGCAGATGAAATAGAGGTTGTTGATGAAAAAATTATTAAAGATGAAGATATTGGACAGACAGCTCTTTTCTAATCTCCTATTTTTATAGCCAATCCTATCTCTTTTCTATTTTCTCCTACAAAAGAATACTCATAAGTATATGAGCTATCTGTTGTTGTAAGTATTTTTATATGGATATTCTTTAATTCTGACTTGGACTTAGGATTTAATGTTTTTAATACTAGTTCACAGTTGTTAATCCATCTGCACATACTTGAATCGATTATATTATTAAATCTTTCAACTTGTATTTTATCATTTCTTGTAAAAATAGAGCTGTATATGGTGTCGTTTATTTCTGTTTGCGTTAAAAATTTTCCTGACCTAAATTTATAACAATCTCTTTCTATTGAATTGCAAGAGCTAAATAGGAGTAGGGTTATTGCTGTATAAAAAATAGATATATTCTCTGTTGGAAAAGACTTATTCTTTAAATTTTTTATAGGATCCATCGTTAAAAAAAACTATTACAGAATCTACTTCACCAGCTTCTGATTTAACAAAATTACTATCTTTTTTTAGCTTTTCACCTGTAATTAACCAATTTAGATCAATTTCTGGGTAGATTTTTTTGATTTTATGAAAGAAATCATTGCTTGGCTTGTTTCTTCCAGACAGTATGTGGGATAGGTTTGATCTTCTTACATCAATTGTGCTTGCAAATTTTGAAGCACTCATTCCTTTTTCATTTATTATTTTTAATATTCTTTTTGATATACCCATATTGTTAACAAATGTAAACAAATAAAAAAAATAAACCAAATAAAATTAATTAAATTAATAATAGTTTAACTTTAGATAAGATTATATAAGTAATTGATTTGCAGTATTTTATGTATATACCACACAAAACACATCTATAAATGTGTTTTTACTATGGATTTATGTTTACAATTAATACTAAATGTACCATTGCAAACATTGATATATTCTATAAAGAATTGCTATTACAATAAATTATTTGTAACATTATGTATAATATTTTACAGAATTCTTATAAAAATGCTATATTTAGTAAAATAATTTTAAAATATATCTAAAACTATGTCAAAACAACTTAAAATGGATGATATTGATCACAGAATTCTTGACATGTTAATTGAAAATACAAGAATTCCATTCACTGATATTGCAAAAAAGCTATATATATCTGCCGGAACTGTACATGTTAGAGTAAAAAAAATGGAACAATCAGGGTTAATCAAAGGTTCTTCCCTAATATTAGATTATGACAAACTTGGTTATACGTTTATTGCATATGTAGGATTATATATTAACAATTCATCTCAAATTAAGTTTATAATTGAAAGAATTAAGCAGATTCCCAATGTTACAGTTACACACATCACAACTGGAAAATTTAATGTTTTCTGTAAGATAAGAGCTAGAAGTACAACTCATGCTAAGAATGTTATATTTAAACTTGATGAAATTGATGGAGTGTACAGGTCTGAATCTATGATTTCATTAGAAGAAAGCATAAATGATAAAAAAAGACTTATGCATTCAATTTTTAAGGACATTAATAAAATTTCTGTTTGATTACAGATCATTAATCATTCCCAGTAGCATTGATTTATATTTTATTCAAATAAAAAAAATCAATATTTATTTAAAATACATTATTCTTCTAGATATATTTGTGTAAATAAATGGATGTAATGAACGTTTTAAGCCATTTTGACGATACAAAGACAGCATTCAGCTATAAATCAAATTATGAGCTAAAAAGGGCTTATATATTGTTTAAATTACTATCGTATCCATCACTAGCCTTTATAGGAAAGCACTTATTAAACTTATTACTAAAAATACATTTCCCAATAGATAACCTGATTAAACAAACAATATTTGAACAGTTCTGTGGTGGAGAAAATGAAAAAGAATGTTCTAAAGTAATAAATAAACTAAATGAAAATAATATAAGATGTATATTAAATTACTCTATTGAAGGGTCTAATACAGAAAGTAATTACGAACATACTTTAAATAAAACATTAGATTTAATTGACTTAAGTAAAAAACAGTCTGTATCATCTTTTATAGTATTTAAGCCTTCAGCTGTTGGAAGATTTGATTTATACCTAAAAAAGGCTAATAATGATAGTTTAAATGAAAATGAAATTGATGAATGGCAAAGAGTTGAGCAAAGATATGATCAGATATGTAATTCTGCTGCAAAAAGTGGAATATCGATTTTAATAGATGCTGAAGAGAGTTGGATTCAAAAATCGATAGATGAATTAATTGAAAAACTAATGATTAAGTACAATAATTCATCATGCATTGTATATAATACCATACAAACATACAGAATAGATCGTTTTGAATATTTATCCGACTTACATAAAAGACTTTCTAAATCAAATATAAAAATAGGTATCAAATTAGTTAGGGGGGCTTATATGGAAGAAGAGAGAAGAAGAGCTAAATCTAATAATTATAAATCTCCAATTTGTGAAACAAAGCTTAAAACAGATGAAAACTATAATAACTGCATGAGTTTTATTTTTAGTAATATAAATGATTTTAATCTATTTATTGGATCTCATAATGAAAGAAGTAATCTTTTGGCTACTGAAATAATGGAAAAACATCAAATAAAAAATAATGATAAAAGAGTATGGTTTAGCCAATTATATGGAATGAGTGATAATATCAGTTTTAATTTAGCTTTAAGTAAATATAATGTAACTAAATATTTGCCATTTGGCCCAATTAAAGAAGTTATTCCATATTTAATTAGAAGATTAGACGAAAATACATCTATTTCTGGTCAGACTTCTAGAGAATTAAAATTAATAAGCAAAGAAATAAAAAGAAGAAGATTGGAATCAAATAATTAATTCAATTTTCTAAACTTATCTACCAACACATATCCATCACAATTTTTTAATAATACCATATATATTTTTCCATCTATTTTATTTTCAATATGATAATAATTACAAGAGTCTAGCTTTGTTTTACTTTTAGAGAAATCAACTCTACCATTAGATATAATTTTTTTTATTAAGATTGAATCTAATGAGGTTATTGTATCAGACAGCTTATCATAAATTATCTTTTTTGTATTAATGTTTTTTATAACTCTGTCATTGGGTAGATAGCTACATGAAGCTCTTTTACCAGACAAAAAAAATGATAGCATTAGTAGGCCAATAACAAATCCAGATGAAAAAAACATTAATCTTTTATAAAAATTCATATATAAATAACTAATAGTTAATTGTTAATTTCCTGACATCACTTGAAATAACATCTATATTTAATTCAATATGCTTATCGGGGAGCATATCTGTAATTAAATTAGGCCATTCAATAAAACACCTATTGTTGCTACTGATATACTCATCTATTCCTATATCTAATAATTCATTTTTATTTTTAATACGATAAAAATCGAAGTGATATATTTTATCACCATTTAAATATTCATTTATTATAGAAAATGTAGGACTACTTACAGTGCCTTTATACCCTAACTCTTTTATTATAGCCTTTATTAGAGTAGTTTTCCCAGACCCCATTTCTCCGTTAAAAATAAAGATTTTAGAAGAAGGATTTAAAGATAAAATTATCTTAGATGTTCTACCAATTTCTTCAATGGAATAATTAATGTTTTTTGTCATTTTTTAATTTTTGGCATCAACACAACATAGGGAATTATAATTTCTTCCAAAGAAATACCACCATGTTGATAGGTATCTCTAAAAAAATTGACATAATAATTATAGTTATTAGGATATACTAGATATGTGTTTTCTTTTGCAAATACATATGAACTGTTTATTGAAATATTAGGCAGAAAAATATCATTAGGATTCTCATATGAAACAACTTCTTTATTGTTATAAGTAAGACTCCTTCCAGTTTTATATCTGAGATTTTGACTTGTTTCTCTATTGCCAATAATTTTTGAAGGGTTTTTTACATTAATTGTTCCATGATCAGTTGTTATTACTAACTTAAAGCCATGTTCATGACCCTTTTTGATAATTTCAAATAGGGGAGAGTTTTTAAACCAACTTAATGTTAATGATCTATATCCTTTATCATTTGATGCCAACTGTTTTATTATTTCCATTTCAGTTTTTGAATGCGAGAGCATATCAACAAAATTGTAGACAATTACAGTTAAATCATTTTTCAATTTATCTTTTAAATTATTTGATAATTTTTGTCCATTTTTAAGATTTGTTATCTTGTTATATTCACAAGAGATACCACTATATCCTAATCTTTTTAAATTGTCTTTTAAGAGTTGTTCTTCATAAAGGTTTTTACCGCCTTCATCAGAATCATTTTTCCAATAATTAGGATGGGTTTTTGCTATTTCTGAAGGCATTAATCCAGAAAAAAGAGAATTTCTTGCATATTGTGTAGTTGTAGGGAGAATACTAAAATAAGCCTCTTCATGAATTTTATTGTAGTAGTTATAAATTAATGGCTCCATAACTCTCCACTGATCATATCTTAAATTATCAATAACTAAAAATAAAGTAGGTTTTGAATCAGACAGCTCTTTCACTAATCTATCCTTAATTAGGGAATTAGAAAGTATTGGAGTAGATGAGTTATTATTTAGCCATTGTTGATAATTATTCTCAATAAATTTTGCAAACAATCGATTAGCTTCATTTTTTTGAGACATTAGTATTTCCATCATTGTCTCATTATTATTCTCTTCTAATTTAATCTCCCAGGAAACTAACTTGAGATACATATCTACCCATCCCTTAATTGAGTTTACATTTGATAGTTCAATTGAAATATTTCTAAATTCTTGTTGATAACCTGAAATAGTTTTATCAGAAATAATTTCGGTATCATTTAAATTCTTTTTTAAGCTTAAAAGAATTTGTTTTGGATTTACAGGTTTAATCAAATAATCTGAAATTTTGTTCCCAATAGCATCATCCATTATGTTTTCTTCTTCACTTTTGGTTATCATAATTATAGGAATACTGGAACTAATATCTCTCATAAGAGTAAGAGTCTCAATCCCATTTAATCCTGGCATATTTTCATCTAAAAGAACAGCATCAAAATTTTCATTCCTCATCATTTTTACAGCATCAGATCCATTGTTACAAGGTTGAATTAAAAAATCTTTATTTTCTAAAAAAATTATGTGAGGTTTTAATAACTCTACTTCATCATCAACCCATAAAATCTTTGTTTTAACCATCTAGACAAGTATATAAATTTACATAGCGTAAATTTACATAATTATTACCATTAAACTTTTGTGATTACATTAACAATGAATTTATTGAAATTTCCTAATTTTGTATGCAATGAAATTTACTACGATAGAAATAGCAGAAATATTAAATGGAAAAATTGATGGAGATTCTTCTAACGAAGTTAATTCACTAGATAAAATAGAAGAGTCAACGAAAAACTCTATTACTTTTTTAGGTAATAAGAAGTATATCCCATGGGTATATAAAACAAAAGCTTCAATTATAATTGTTGCTGAAGATTTTAAGCTTACGCAACATATATCTGCTACACTAATAAGAGTTAAAGACCCATATATAGCATTTGTAAAATTGCTGCACAAATTTGATGATAGTTCTATCAAAAAATCAGGAATAAAGGATTCTGCAGTAATTTCAGCATCATCTAAAATTGGAAAAAATGTTTCTATTGGTCACTTTTCTTGTATTGGTGAAAATGTTGTTATTGGTGAAAATGTTGTTATACTAAATAATGTTAATATAGATGATGATGTTGCTATTGGAAATAATTCAATTATATACTCAGGTGTGGTAATCTATAAAAACTGTATAATTGGCAGTAATTGTACTATACACTCAAATTCGGTTATCGGTTCTGATGGTTTTGGTTTTGCTCCTGATAGTTCAGGAAAATTTCAAAAAGTTCCTCAAATAGGAAATGTAATAATTAAAGACAATGTTGAAATAGGAGCTTCTACTACAATTGATCGAGCAACATTAGGCTCAACAGTAATAAATAAAGGGGTAAAGCTTGATAATTTGGTTCAGATAGGGCATAATGTGGTTATAGGTGAAAATACGGTTATGGCTGCTCAATGTGGAATAGCTGGTTCAACAAAAATTGGAAAGAATTGTCAAATTGGAGGGCATGTAGGTATGGTAGGACACATAACAATTGGAGACAATGTTAAAATTAATGGAAAAGCATGTGTTTTCAAAAGCGTTAAAGATGGTTTAACAATTAAGGGAAGTCCAGCATTTGAGGAAAGAGCTTTTAATAAATCATATGTTCACTTCAAGAATTTAGATAAATATGTAAAGGACATTGAAAATCTAAAAAAGAAAAAATGATAGTTCAAACTCAAGAGAATCAAACTTCTATAAAAACTTCAATCTCTTTAAGAGGGGTTGGAATACATACTGGCAAAGAAGTTAACTTAACTTTTAAACCAGCCAATGCAAATAGTGGATATACATTTAAAAGAGTTGATCTTAAAGGCAAACCAGTAATTGAAGCAAATATTAAATATGTTTTTAATACAGATAGGGGAACATGTCTAAATAAAAATAATGTAAAAATCCAAACATGTGAGCATGTTTTAGCAGCTCTGGTGGGATTAGAAATAGATAATGTTAAAATAGAACTAGATGCCTCTGAGCCTCCCATAATGGATGGTTCTTCAAAGTACTTTGTTAAAGCTCTTGAATCTGTAGGAAAAAAAGAACTTAATAAAAAAAGAAAAGAATTTGTTGTAAGAGATATTATCTCATATAAAGATTCAAAAAGTGGCAGTGAAATAACAATAATTCCTTCAAGTGAATATCAAATAACAACAATGGTTGATTTTGGCACAAAAGTTCTAGGAACTCAAAACGCAACAATGAGTTCGATAAAGAACTTTAAAGAAGAGATATCTGATTCACGAACATTTAGTTTTTTACATGAAATAGAAATGCTACTTAATAAAGGTTTAATTAAAGGTGGTGACCTAAACAATGCCATAGTTTATGTAGATAAGCCTTTATCAGAATCTACAATGAAGAAATTAAAAAAAGCATTTAATAAAAAAAATATAAAGATAAATCCAAATGGTATACTTGACAATCTAACTCTACATTACCCTAATGAAGCAGCTCGCCACAAACTACTGGATGTTATTGGTGATTTAGCATTAATTGGAACTAAGATTAGAGGAAGAGTAATTGCTGTCAAACCCGGACATTATGTAAATACAGAATTTGCCAGGAAAATGAACTCTGTAATAGAAGAAGCTATAAAAGAAAAAGAAAAGGATATAAAGATAGGAAGAGTTCCATCAATAGAAGGAAAAAAACCTATAATGGATTCAAAAAAAATAATGCAAATTTTACCACACAGGCATCCTTTTTTATTTATTGATGAGATTTATGAGTTGAATGACAATGATATACTTGGTTTAAAAAAGGTTAATTCAGATGAATATTTTTTCAAAGGACATTTTCCAGATTATCCTATCTTACCAGGAGTTATAATAATTGAGGCAATGGCACAGATTGGCGGAATACTTGTATTGACAAAAGTTCCTGATCCTGAGAATTATTTAACATTTTTTGCAAAAATTGATAAGGTTAAATTTAAAAACAAAGTTTTTCCAGGGGATACTATAATTTTTAAATGTAACTTGGTAGACCCTGTTAGAAGAGGGGTTTGTCATATGAAAGGATTAGCTTTTGTAAATGATAGATTATGCGCAGAAGCGGAGTTAACAGCCCAAATAATAAAAGTTAAATAAATAAATATGAAACAACCATTATCATATATTCATCCTGATGCAAAAATTGCAAAAAATGTAGTTATTGAACCATTCACTTCTATAGATGCAGATGTTGTCATTGGAGAGGGGAGCTGGATAGGATCAAATGTTTCAATAATGGATGGAGCAAGAATTGGGAAAAACTGTAATATATTTCCTGGAGCAGTAATATCTGCAATTCCTCAAGATTTAAAATATAATAATGAGAAAACATATGTTGAAATAGGGGATAATGTAACAATAAGAGAATGTACTACTATAAATAAAGGAACTAATGATAGAAATAAAACAGTTGTTGGTAATAACTGTTTAATAATGGCGTATAGTCATATTGCTCACGATTGCATAGTTGGAGATAATTGTATCTTTTCAAATAGCACAACTCTTGCGGGTCATGTTACTATTGGGGATTATGTCATAATTTCGGGATTAACTGCAGTGCATCAGTTCTGTTCAATCGGGAATCATGCATTTGTTACTGGTGGATGCTTAGTAAGAAAAGATGTGCCTCCATATGTTAAAGCCGCTAGAGTACCTATGTCTTATCTTGGTATTAATTCTGTTGGTCTAAGAAGAAGAGGCTTTAAATCCGAAAAAATAAGAGAAATTCAAAACATTTATAGGCTTTTATATCAAAAATCCTATAATAATACTCAGGCTTGTGAAATTATAGAGGCTGAAATGGAAGCTTCTAATGAAAGAGATGAAATACTTCAATTCATAAGAAACTCACATAGGGGTATTATGAAAGGATATATCAAATCAAGTTAGAAGATAATGAGAAATACCTCTGATATTAGAAACGGGCTATGTATTAAACATAATCACGACATATATAAAATTATAGAATTCTTACATGTTAAACCTGGGAAAGGCCCCGCCTTTGTTAGAACAAAATTAAAAAGTTTAACATCTGGAAAAGTAGTAGATAATACATTTTCTTCTGGACACAAGATAGATGTTGTTAGAGTAGAGACAAATAAATTTCAGTATTTATATAATGACAACAACATGTATCATTTCATGAATACAGATGATTTTAATCAAATTTCTATTGAAGAAAAATTATTAGACAATCCTCAATTAATGAAAGAAGGTGAGATTGTTACTGTGATTACAAATTCTGAGAATAGTTTGCCAATATCTGTAGAAATGCCTGCTAATGTGGTACTTGAAGTTATTTCTACAGAACCTGGAGTAAAAGGGAATACAGCTACAAATGCAATAAAACCTGCTACATTAGAGACAGGGGCAGTAGTTAATGTTCCTTTGTTTATCAATGAAGGAGATAAGATAAAAGTTGATTCTATTAAAGGGAACTATAAAGAAAGAGTTAAAGAATAATTTTATAATTATATATAATTAATGAGTGTATTAGTAGATAAAAATTCTAGAATAATTGTTCAGGGATTTACAGGAAAAGAAGGAACTTTCCATGCTCGTCAAATGATTGAATATGGAACTAATATTATTGCTGGAGTAACTCCAAGAAAAGGAGGTCAAATACATCTTGATAGACCAGTCTTTAACACAGTTAAGGAAACAGTAGATGAATTGCAAGCAGATACAAGTATAATATTTGTTCCTCCAGCCTATGCAGCTAATGCAATTATTGAAGCAGCAGAAGCAGGAATTAAGGTTATAATTACTATTACTGAAGGAATTCCAATTTCTGATATGATAAAGGTTAAAAACCATTTAAATAAATTCTCATGTATAATGGTTGGACCTAATTGTCCTGGTGTTATAACCCCAGATGAAGCAAAAGTCGGTATTATGCCAGAATTTATATTTAAAAAAGGAAAAGTTGGTATTATATCTAAATCAGGAACATTAACATATGAAGCAGCAGATCAGATTGTTAAACAAGGGTTTGGTATAAGTACAGCAATAGGGATTGGAGGTGATCCAATAATTGGAACAACTGTAAAGGATGCTATGGAAATGTTTGTAAATGATTCGGAGACAGAATGTATAGTTATGATAGGGGAGATAGGAGGACAATTAGAAGCTGAAGCTGCTAAATGGTACAATGAGAGTAATAGTAAGAAACCAGTAGTTGGATTTATTGCTGGAGAAACAGCTCCAAGTGGTAGAACAATGGGACATGCTGGTGCTATAGTGGGAGGCTCTGATGATACAGCTAGCGCTAAAAAGAAAATATTAAACGAATATGGTGTAAATGTTGTTGATTCTCCTGCAGAGATTGGAAAAAAAGTACACAGCATATTATCGTAATAAAATTATATTTTATTAATTTTAATTATATTTTATATGAAATTACTAAAAGGAAAAACAGCAATAATAACTGGTGCTTCAAGAGGCATAGGGAAGGGGATAGCTAAAGTGTTTGCATTAAATGGTGCTAATGTTGCATTTACTTTTAGTAAATCTGTCGAATTAGCTAAAAAATTTGAAAAAGAATTGATTAGTTTAGGAGTAAAAGCTGTAGCTTACCAATCAGATGCAGCTAATTATAGTGATTCAATAAAACTGATTGAAAAAATAAATACAGATTTTGACAATATTGATATTTTAGTTAATAATGCAGGTATTACTAGAGATAATCTGTTAATGCGAATGCAAGAGGAAGATTTTAACCAAGTTATAAAGGTTAATTTAAATTCAGTATTCAATATGACAAAAGCTGTTCAAAAAATCATGTTAAAACAAAGAAGTGGGTCAATAATAAACATGAGTTCAGTTGTAGGAGTAAAAGGAAATGCAGGACAATCAAATTACGCTGCTTCAAAAGCAGGTATTATTGGTTTTTCAAAATCTATTGCATTAGAATTAGGCTCAAGAAATATACGATGTAATGTTATTGCCCCAGGTTTTATAGAAACTGAAATGACTGAAAAATTAGATGAAAAAATTATAGATAATTGGAGAAATTCAATTCCTCTTAAAAGAGGAGGGACTCCTATAGATGTTGCTAATGCATGTGTTTGGTTAGCTAGTGATATGTCATCCTATGTGACAGGTCAAGTATTAAATATCGATGGAGGATTACTAACATAAATTATTAATATTAAAAAAATAAAAAAATGAATAAAATACCAAGAATAGGAATACCGTTGTTAATTTTCATAACGTTTAGTATGTTAATTTTAGCTAAATCATTTGTAACGATAGGCCCTGGGGAAGCAGGAGTTTTGTATAAAATATTTGCAGGAGGTGTAGTTGTTGATGAGCCGCCAATGGGTGAGGGATTTCACATTGTACTTCCTTGGGATAAAGTCTATATATATGAGGTTAGACAACAAGAAGTATTTGAAAAAATGAATGTGCTATCATCGAATGGATTGGATATAAAACTTGAAGCTTCTGCATGGTTTCAGCCTGATTATGTAAACTTAGGGAAACTACATCAAGAAAAGAGTGAAGCATATAAGCAAAGAATACTTTTGCCTGCAATAAGATCAGCTGCAAGAAGTGTCGTAGGAAGATATACCCCACAAGAATTATATTCAACAAAAAGAGATGCAATTCAAATAGAGATTTATGTTGAGACCAAGAAAATTGTTTCAGATCAATACATTCAATTAAATGAAGTTTTAGTAAGAGATATAACCTTGCCGGTGATGATTAATGAAGCAATTGAGAGAAAACTAAAACAAGAACAAGCATCTGAAGAATATGATTTTAAACTGGAGGTAGCAGAAAAAGAAGCTGAAAAACAAAGAATTGAAGCAAGAGGTAAAGCTGATGCAAACAGAATTTTGGCTGCTTCTCTAACTTCAAATATTCTAAGAGATAAAGGAATCGAAGCAACTTTAAAGCTAGCTGAATCTCCAAATACGAAAGTTGTAGTTATAGGTAGTGGGGAAGATGGGTTGCCTATAATATTAGGAAACAATTAAAATAAGTTATTACGAAATAGAATTTAATTAAATTCTATTTCGTAATTAAGTCTATTGCTCAGGTTTCTAGGCTCACTCTTAGATATAATAATTTATCTATGCAGTTAGCCCTCCGTCAACTGAAATCGCTTGACCAGTTATAAAACTTGCCTCATCTGAACAAAGCCATAACATAGTATTAACTTGCTCCATTACATTTGCAAAACGTTTCATAGGAACATTTGCTTTTAGTCTTTCAGAGATGCCATCTTTTAATTTATCCATAGCTTCAGGGTCAAACATTGGGGTGATAGTGAATACTGGACAAAGAGCATTAACTCGAATATTATTCTTAGCATATTCCATAGCTGCAGTTTTTGTAATACCTATAACTGCATGTTTACTTGCGGAATAAGCAATAGCATTTGGCAACCCTCTGATTCCAGCAATTGAAGAAGTATTTAAAATAACTCCCTTGCCTTGCTTTAACATTATAGGAATTTGAGTTTTTATACAATAAAATACCCCTGAAGAATTTATAGACATGGTTTTATCCCATGATTCTAAAGTTATATCTGTTATTTTTGCAAAATCTCCGCCGACTCCTGCATTATTAATAGCAACATCTAATCTTCCATATTTTTCAATAATGAAATCCATTAGGTTTTGTACCATATCAAAATTTGATACATCAGTCTTAAAAAAAGAAGCTTCACCATTGTTTTTAATTATTTCTGAAACAGTCTTTACACCATTAATTTCATTTATATCAGAAACAATAATTGTACCGCCTTCTTTAGAAAAAGCTAAGGCTGCTGCTTTCCCAATACCAGACCCACTCCCTGTAATCAAAACAATTTTATTTTTATACTTCATGTTCTTTTGCTAAATTTTTATCAAAAAAATGTACAATTCGATATCGCAATTATATTATGATTTTAAATAAAAAAAGCACCGTTATAGTGCTTTTTTTACTTTTAGTCTTAAGAAGGATTATTTTACATCAATACTATATTGATGCCAAGTAACAACTTTCCCATCAATAATATAGTATCTTTCAAGAACATCTCTATTTACAGTAGTGCTATCGGTTTTAGTAGATACTGAAAAGTCAGCATGAACATGCTCTCCGCCTCTTGTTGGATCTAAATCAACAGAAAAAGCTCCATTGAATTTCCATGTAGCAGATCCTGTGCTATCAGAACTTATTTGAGTCATAAACTCATCAACTGAAAGTACATTTCCATTTCTCCAATAAAATTTAGCAGTATCAGAAAGCATTCCTCTTACACCTTCCCAGTCTTGATCAGACCATACCTTATCAAGATCTCTAACAACCTGAACAGCTGCATCAGTTCCTAGATGAAATTTATATTCAGCTCCATCATCTGACCAGTTTGTAAACCCAACTGATCTTTCAGGCTCTACAGGTTCTTCCATCATTCTTTGAACAGCAGAATTGTTACACGAATACACAAAAACAGCAAGGATTGCTATTGTAAAAATTAATTTAAGTTTTTTCATTTTTTCTATATTTAATTATTATTCTTCTTCAGTTTCTTCTTCTGGTTCAGGCTCTATTATTTCTTGAGAATATGAGTTCCATACGACAATTTTACCATCAATTACATAATATCTATTCATAACTCTAAAATTATCTACTTTGCCATCTTTAGTATACATGCCATAGTAATCAGCGTGAACATGCTCTCCACCTGTTGTAGGGTCTAAATCAACAGAGAATAGATTAGTAAATTTCCAATCAAATGTTGCTCCATTAGACGTTATTGTAGAATCCTGTCTTTTTCGGCTTTCAATAAAATCATCAGGTGATGCAAAAGTATAACCGTTAGAAGCAGTAATTTTTGCAGTGTCTGAAATATAGGTTCTCATTGTTTCCCAATCACTTGCTTTCCATGCAGAGTCCATATTTTTTGCTACATCAACAGCTTCTTGAGTTCCTATATGCCATTTCATATCTTCTACACCTGCCCAGTCTGACATCCCAACAGCTCTTTCAGGCTCTACAGGTTCTTCCATCATTCTCTGTACAGCCGAATTGTTGCAAGAATAGCTTACTAAAGCTAATATTAAAACAGCAATTATTAATTTAAAATTTTTCATAATAGTTTTTTGAGGTTAGAAATAGATGAGTATTTAATCTTGATTAGATTCCACGAATTTTTCAATTTGTGTTTGCATGCCAGTAACATCAAACCAATCAGAAAATGTTGCGATTTTACCATCATCATTAAAACCTAAAACCGCATACCACTTATTATAAACAGTAGCACCAGTTTCAGTATGGTGACAAACCCATGTTCCATAAACTCTCATTACATTAGGATCAGTATTTATTTCTCCTGTTGAATAAAGAGATCCAGACCAGTAAGCATTATCAGATCCAATAAGACCTTCAGCTTCGTTAAAAGTAATCTCATCAAAATTTTCAAAGTAAGTTGATACAACAGCTTTAAAGCCATCGTATCCAACTGTTTCGCCTCCATTATACTCAGGAGGACTCCATTGTATAGAGTCAGCAACCACACTCATAAGTTGATTGATATCTTCATCATGAAATGCTTTTGTAAAGGTTCTGAAAGTGTTGATTTGATCTTCGAATTTAGCTTTATTTTCATCTGACACAATAATACCAGTTTCAGGCTCTTGCATTATTTTTTGAACAGCCGAATTATTGCATGAATAGCTTATTGCAGCAAGAACAACAATAGCTAAAATTGATTTAAAATTTTTCATATAGTTTATTATTAATAATGATAAGAGTATTAATATACAAAATATTTAGTTAGAGCTAAAAGAAAATTATATTATTAAATGGTTAGTATTATTTTTGCTATTTTTGATTATAATCATAAGAATATGGATTTGGAATTTTTAAGTATCGAATTTTTAAATAATTCAGTTAAGGATTATTTATACTTTGTTTTGACAATTATAGTTGGTTTAATTATAGCTAGACCAATTATATCATATTTGCTAAAAATTGCACATAAATTATTTGGCAGTAAAGACTCTGATAGTGAAAGGGATATGTTAAAATCACTATTAAGAAAACCTCTCTATTATTTTCTCCTATTAATGATTTTATACATAGGATCAAATTTACTTAATTTCCCGCCTGAATGGGGCTTAGTTGACAGCTCTGAGTTTGGATTAAAAATGGTTATTGATAAAGGGTTTTATCTAGCTGTTATTTGTTCAATTTTTTGGACTATTCTTAGATCTGTTGAGTTTGTTGGTATTAAACTAAAAGATAAAGCTGCCAAAACTGAGAGTAAAGTTGATGATGGACTTATTCCTTTTGCTATTGATCTTACAAAGGTTTTAGTATATATTTTTGCCCTAGTAATAATCCTTGGAAATGTATTTGATGTAAATATCACTGCATTAGTTGCTGGGCTAGGAGTAGGGGGTGTTGCTATTGCTCTGGCTTCAAAAGAAAGTATAGAAAATTTATTAGGATCATTTACTATCTTTTTTGATAAGCCTTTTGCTGTTGGAGATGTTATTACTCTAGGTGGTGTTACAGGAAAGGTTGAAAAAGTAGGCTTTAGGAGCACTAGAATCAGAACATTTGATAAAAGTATAGTAACAGTTCCAAATAAGAATATTATTAATACGGAATTAGATAATTTAGGCGTTAGACCTGTAAGAAGAGTAAAGTTCAATATTGGTCTTACTTATGATACTACAATAGAACAAATTAAAAATATAGTAAATGATATTCAAAAACTAGTAGATGATCATCCAATGACAAATGAAGATGGGAGAGTTAGATTTTTAAGTTTTGGAGCAAGTTCTTTGGATATTATGGTACTATATTACGTAAATAGTCCTGAATGGGAGGACCTAATTGATGCTCAGCAAAAAATTAATTATAGTATTATTGAAATAGTTAATAAACACAACAGTGAATTTGCTTTCCCCTCAACTTCTGTTTATATAGAAAAAAATAATAGTAAATAAAACTACTATATGTCACTTGACCCGTTAACTTCAAATCTAGGTCAATTAAGAGCAAAACACCTACTTAGAAGGTGTTTATTTCATTATAATAATACTCTATTAAGCGAGATGTCTAATTTAACTGCTACTGATGCTATTGATCAGTTGCTTTTAGATGACACTATAACCTATAATGAACCATATGATCCATTACCATTAGATGCCCCACACGGTTATTGGCTTTCTTCAGGTATTTATCCGCCTGATATTCAAAATCAAGCAAGAAAAAGAGGGTTGTTATCAGCTTGGTGGTGGTATAACATGATAAATAGGGTTAATTTAAAAGATAAGCTAACTTTTTTTCTTCATACAACTTTTACAATAGCTAGTGGAGATGTTGGGGCCTCACATTACTTTTATGATCACCTAAGATTACTTGAATTTTATTCTGAAGGAAATTTAAGAGAATTAGCTAAAAAAATAACATTGGATAATGCAATGCTAAATTATTTAGATAATACTCAGAATAATGCTAACAATCCTAATGAGAATTATTCAAGAGAATTCCTCGAGCTATTTACTATAACTAAAGGAGAGCAGGTTGGAGAAGGGGATTACACCACTTATACTGAGCAAGATGTTATAGAAACTGCAAGAGTTTTTTCAGGTTTTAAAACTATGCTTGATAGAAGTATAATTGACCCCGACACTAATATTCCAATGGGAAGACTTTCTATTAACCAACACGATCAAGGAGTAAAAACATTTAGCTATGCATTTGATAATTATGAATTAACTGGCGGTAATTCTGAAGAAACAATATTTAACGAATTATTTGAATTTGTTGATATGGTTTTTAATAAGGAAGCGACAGCCTTGGCATATGTAAAAAAACTATATAGATTTTTTGTTAAAAGTGAATGGGATCAAGAAGTTGAAAACACCATATTATTGCCATTAGCTCAGCAACTATATCAAGAAAATTATAATATATTACCAGTTGTAAAAAGGTTGCTTAAATCTCAACATTTCTTTGACGCTGCAGATTCTGATTCTACGGATGAAATATTAGGGTCAATAGTAAAGTCGCCAGTACAATTACTATCATCAACTATTACAAATTTAGGATTTAGTATTCCTAGCCCAGAGGATGATATGGAGAATTATTATAAATTTGCTATGAATTTTCTACGTAATTCTTATTTCCCCATGAGTGGTATGAATCTTTTTGCTCCTGATACGGTTGCTGGTCACCCTGCGATTTATCAGAGCCCAGATTTTGATAGACATTGGTTTTCTTCAAGTACAATACTAGCTAGATACCGTTTAATAGAATGTTTAATTACTGGCAGAAATAAACTTGGCGGAAATGGTCAATTTGGCTCAGAATTAGATACTGTTGCCTTTGTTGAAAACACTTCTGCTAATCCTGGAAATATTTATTATTTGATAGATGAAATTGCTAATATTCTCTATCCAAATTCAATAGATGAGGACAGAGTTTCATATTTTGCTGAATTAATACTTGAGGACTATCCTTCATATTACTGGACAGATACTTGGGATGAATATTTAGCTACAGGTGAAAACACAACAGTTAAAAACAGATTAGATTTGTTAATTGGTGCAATGATTAATGCACCAGAATACCAATTAATGTAACTATTTAAAAATTGAAAAGAAGAAATTTTATAAAACTTACTAGTAGCGCATCAGCTTTGGGTCTTTTCCCATATGAAATAACTTCAGCTCTGAAAGTTGCAGAAGGGTTCCTAGGTTGCAATATTACAAATAGAAAATTAGTTTTAATCAATTTAGCAGGAGGAAATGATGGGCTAAACACTGTTATTCCTTTAAATAATTATGATCTATATAGTAATTTACGACCAACTTTAAGGATACCAGATTCTGGTTCAAACTCATTTATAAATCTTGACACTACATTACCTAATAATCAACAATTAGGACTACATCCAGCATTAGTTGGTTTAAAAAACATATATGATGAAGGAATTTTAAAAATATTGCAATCTGTAGGTTATCCTTCACAAAATAAGAGTCATTTTGCATCAACTGATATATATAATACAGGAAATGATGGAAATAGCTGGTTAAACGGTGGAGATTCTGGTTGGATAGGCAGGTTTATGGAATCATATTATTATAACCTTGTAGAATCGTCATTTCCATTAGGTGTTGAAATAGGTTCTAAAAGTGGATCACTTGGATTTCATGGAGAAGCTGAACATGGATTAGCTATTAATATAGAAGGTCAAGATGCGTCTGGATTTTACTCAGTATTAAGTGGGTTAGGAGGGCAGCCTCCAACTGATATTCCAGACTCACACTATGGAATAGAACTTCAATATATTATAGAAAATGACCAGTTGTCAAACACTTATTCTGAAGCAATTTCAAATGCATTTAATAATGGCGTTAATAATGCAGATTATCAGGACACAGATATTTCCGACCAATTAAAAACAGTCGCTAGATTAATTAGTGGTGGTTTAGAATCAAAAGTATATCTTGTTAAGTTGCGTGGTTTTGACACTCATTTTAGTCAAATTCAATCTGGAAATGATATTATTGGTACGCATAATGAATTATTGACAGAAATAGATGGAGCTATCAGTCAATTTATGGCAGACATTCAATCTCAAGGATTTCAAGATGATGTTGTGGGTCTTACTTTCTCAGAATTTGGAAGAAAAGCTAAAGAAAACGGAAATTTAGGTACCGATCATGGAGAAATTGCTCCAATGTTTGTCTTTGGTCACCCTGTAAATGGGGGAGTCTCAGGAGTAAATGTTGACTTAACAGAGGCATCAGAAGACAATAATTGGCAGATACAAACTTTTCAATATGATTATAGACAAACAATTGGCACTTTATTACAAGATTATTTAGGAGCTGATGACCAAGCTATTGATGCTACATTCTTTAATCATACAACTAATGAAAGCTTTTCTGATAATAAGATTAGTGAGTTAATAAAAACAGAATTTTCAGTAGCTGAAAATTGCTATACTAATACATTAACTGGAAATGATAATATTGAAAAGCTATTTACTATAAGCCCAAATCCTTCCAATAATTCTATAATTTTAAGTGGATATAACTATAATGGAGATATTAGCTATAAAATATATGATCTAAATTCTAGGTTAATTTTAGAAGGTAAAGCCATAATTGACGAACCTATCAACATTAGTTCATTTATGAATGGTATTTATTTGATTACACTACAGTTTAATAATAGGGCAGAAACCCATAGAATAATAAAGTATTAATCTATAGGTAGGAATAAATCCTATTTTACATAATATAAATTATAGAACACTTTATCTGGTATTCTTAATGTCTGTAAGAACCATCAGGTAGTTCTGTAGGAAAATTATATTCATCTGCTGTTAATAATGAGTATATAGCGGTATCAACAGTTTCTACAAGCTCAGCAGTATTTAAAATCCATTCATCACCAATTTCATCAAGTCTATTCTCTTGAGCTCCTAGAATTGATGTAATTGCCCAGTAAAAGTATTCGGCAGCCATACAATCATATTCACATGTGTAATCATAATATGAATACCATGCACTAGATGGATATGAATTAGGTATTTCTGTAAAAAAACCTCCTCTAGCTATATCCATAGCATTAGTTAAAGAAGTTCCAGGGTTTTCTCCAAAAACCTCAGGATAAGCATATGCGTACCCAGAATGACTGATTATATGCCATATTTCTTCTAATGAAGCATCAAATTGCCCCTGTTTATTATTTATAACAAAATTTGGGTTGGTTTCATCATCACCTAAGTCTTGTCCAATTCTATCATTTGGAGGGTCAATATCTAAATCATTATCATCTTTCCACATAATTATAAATGCCTTATTTTCAATCATTTTGTCATGAACTTGATTATTGTCAACATTTCCATCTTCATTATTATCTAAATAATGTGCTAAAACATTAGCTGCATGTAGAAGCTTATCATCATTTACTTCAGGTACTGCATAAATATCTATGCCAAAAACAGATACTTTTCTGTTTGTAGTTGAAAACCCTTGATCCGAATGAGATATTATGGTAAAATTAGGATCATTTCCAGGAGGTATATCAACAATATCTCCCTTACATGAATAAACGTATAAGAAACTACCAATAAATGTGATTTGTAAAAAATAAATAAACTTAAATCTTAACACGATTTAATTATTATTTGTTATTACCATTTCTCTATTGTACTGGCAACATCCAGGCAAACTGCTATAACTATCCTCCATTGCAGAAATTAATTCAGTATCGTATCCAGAATCTGCTACAGCTTGATGAATTTTAATTGTAATTGAATCTAAACTAGATTTTGTTTTTATGTCTAGAATTTTTGTTGCTGTACTCCAAGAAGCCTCCTCTACTCCATCAACAGAAAGTGCAGCCTTTTCAATTGTAGTTTTACACATACCACAATTTCCTCTAACTCCTAATGATATTTCAGGATTAATAATTGAGATTTCTTGTTTAACAGGAACAGTTTTGACATTATTCTTTTGTTGACAGCTTAATGAAAGAGTAATACTTACTAATATTAAGCATATTAAGTTTGAATTTTTCATAATATTAATTTTTAAATGGTGAATTATCTTGATGCTTTTTTATCGCAATTTTTGATAAATATAATGCAATGATTAATACAACAAAAGTAAAAAGCATATATACTGAATTACTGAATTTGAATATAAAATAATTATAGAGACAATGAGTTAATGTCGCAATAAAAAGCCCTGTGATTACTAACCTAGTTTTATTTTT
>Ga0206681_10000160_pt1 | contig 41418 bp, 45 predicted proteins | sample M150012015metaG_FD_161048 | JGI IMG/M metagenome (GOLD analysis project Ga0206681, IMG submission 161048) | Ammonia-oxidizing marine archaeal communities from Monterey Bay, California, United States - M1 500m 12015 | ecosystem: Environmental > Aquatic > Marine > Intertidal zone | place: USA... | reverse complement strand
CACCCAGCGCCAGTTCTGCCGTACCTGGCCCAACCAGACGGAGGTCACAGTCGCCGGAAACCACTTCATCCAGGAGGACTCCGCCGATGAGATAGGAGCGGCGCTGGCCGACTGGTACGCGCACCTGTAGGCAGCAGGGCCCGCCCTCCCGTGCCTCAGACGGCGGGCGTGATCGGCCCGTAGTGGCCGTCGAACCGGCGTTACAGAATCTGCGACAGGAACAGCTTCGTGCGGTCCTCTGTCGGGTTCGAGAAGAACAGTTCCGTCGTGTTCTGCTCGACGATCTGTCCACCCTCCATGAAGATGAGCCGGTCGGCCACCTCCTTGGCGAAGCCCATCTCGTGGGTCACCACCATCATCGTCATGCCGGAGAGCGCCAGCGTCTTCATGACGTCCAGCACCTCCTTGATCATCTCCGGGTCAAGGGCCGATGTCGGCTCGTCGAACAGCATGATCCGGGGCTCCATGGCCAGGGCCCGGGCGATGGCCACCCGCTGCTGCTGACCGCCTGACAACTGCCCCGGATACTTGTCGGCCTGCTCGGGGATCCCTACACGCTCCAGCAGCGCCATGGCCTGCTCCTCGGCTTCGACCCGCGGCTTCTTGCGTACCCAGATGGGAGCCAGCGTGACGTTGTCCCGGATGGTCAGGTGGGGGAACAGGTTGAACTGCTGAAACACCATCCCGACCTCGGACCGCACCTTCTCGATATTGCGAAGGTCGTTGGTGAGCTCCACGTCGTCGACCACGATGCGTCCCTCCTGGTGGATCTCGAGGCGGTTGATGCACCGGATCCACGTCGACTTCCCGGAGCCGGAGGGCCCGAGCACCACCACAACCTCCTGTTCCTTGATGGTTGCCGAGACCTTGTCGAGGGCCCGGAAATCGCCGTACCACTTCGACACGCCCTCGCACACGATCATGTCGCGGGCTCTGGACAGGTCCCGGGTCTGGCCGCCGGTCGGCCCGGCTGGTGTTCCATCGGTCATGACATCACCTCAAAGGCCTCGAGAGAGGCCGCTAGCGCTCGCCCAGCCCGGTGCGCCGCTCGAGGCGCTGGCTGGCCTTGGACATCTGGTAAGCGAAGATCCAGTAGATCACGGACACGAAGAGGAGGTTCTCCCTGGTGCTGCCCATGAACTCGGTCTGGCCTGGAATCACGATCCGGCCGATGTAGAGCACGTCGAACACGCCGATGATGGCCAGCAGCGAGGTCTCCTTGAACACCCCGATGCAGTGCCCCACCAACGGCGGGATGGAAACTCGTAGCGCCTGGGGTAGGACGATGAACACCGTCTTCTGGGCCGTGGTCATGCCGACCGCCTCGGCCGCCTCGTGCTGCCCCCGGGTCACCGACTGCAGGCCACCCCGTACGTTTTCGGCAAGGTAGGCCGACGAGAACAGGACGTAGCCGATCACCACGGCGGTGACCTCGTCCAGGTGCATCCCCCTGGGAAGGAAGAGCGGCACCATGATCGAGAAGAAGATCAGGATCGTGATCAGCGGTACGCCCCGCACGATCTCGATGAACCCGGTCGCCAACTGCCGGAAGATAGGCATGCTCGACGTGCGGGCGAGGGCCAGGGCAATTCCCAGGGGGAACGAGAACACGATGGTGAAGACCGCCACCATCAGGGTGATCGACATGCCACCGATGAAGAAGCCCCCCGGGACCTTGACCGTCGACGTGGTGTTGATTGACGTGATCAGCCACGACGTCACGCCCAGTACGCCCAACCAGCCGACGGCGTAGTTTTTCCGGGCGCGGGGTCCGCCGGCGAACGTCGGGGCTGCCAGGGCGAAGGCGGCCAGCAAGAGCATGTCGATCCGCACGACCATTCGCATCGGTGTAAGGAACGTGCAGAAGCCAACCAGCAGGATCACCACGGCGATGATTCGACCGGCCTCGCCGGTCGACGGACGGGTGAGCCACGAGAGCAGGGCCGCTCCGCCGATGGCGTAGGCGAGGAAGATCGGCAGGTCGGTGCCAACCACGTGGCCCATGTCGAAATCCGGGTCCCGTAGCACCAGGTAGACGAGCACGGGCGGCGCCAGGAGCCACAGCACCAGAAGGGTGACCCGTATCGGATTTGTCGGCAGACGATCCCGCACCAGACGCCCCGCGAAGTACGCCGCAACGACGATGAGCAGCATGACCGTCCACGGCAACTTGGTGGTCAGCGCCACCGTGCCCGGTTCGGCCAACACCCTCGGGACGCGCTTGGCGATGTAGGTGTGGTGGCCGTAGGGAACCAACCACAACGAGGCCACCAGGCCGGCTAGCGCGACCACCAGCACCGTCAGCGTGCTGACCGTTCGTTCGTCTTCGCCCCTGCCAGCGGAGCGGCGGAGGGCCTCGCCTATGGCAGCCACAGCCAGCGCGGCGATCAGCCACTGGACGGTAGCCGATGCACTGAACGGAGCGAGGAGGGCTAGGAGGACGAGGAGGGCGCCAGTGGCCAGGAGCCTGTGTCCGAGCCCCGCCACAGGCATCGCCGAGCCAGCCCGCCATACAGCCATTGACACGCCCGTGAGGATCAGGATGACGGCGACGCAGAACCAGACGCGGATGTACTGCTCATCGGGGTAGGCCCGGGTCATGAACAGCTGCAGGTTCGTGGCGGTGCTGTCCCACTGGCGGAGCGGATTGAAGATGAACGACAGTAAGGAGCGGAAGACGGCCAGCAGGAAGATCGTGGTTAGGACGGTGAGTACGGAGTTGAACAGGCTCGAGAAGAGGTTCTCCTTCACCCACTCGCGGGGGGGCAGCTTCGGGGTTTCCGGCGGCGGCGTGTACGGGACGGTGATGTTGCCGGTCACGCTTGAGAGCTCGCTCATCTACCGCTCCACCAGTTGCATGCGGACGTTGAACCAGTTGACGACCACCGAGATGGTCAGAGAACAGCTCAGGTAGAAGAGCATCCAGATGGCCACCACAGGCAGGGTCCTGCCGGTCTGGTTGAACACCGTGGTGCCGACCTGGACCATGTCGCTCATGCCGACGGCGACCGCCAGCGAGGTGTTCTTGACCAGGTTCAGGTACTGGTTGCCGGTCGGTGGAAGGATGACCCGGAGGGCTTGGGGGAGTACCACGTGGCGGAGGATCTGTCCACGGCCGAGGCCTACGGCCTTGGCCGCCTCGGTCTGGCCCTTGGGCACGGCCAGGATGCCGCCTCGGACGTTCTCGCCGATGAAGGCGGACGTGTAGAACACGACGGCGAAGAACACCGAGGCGAAGCCGATCGACATGGTCAGGCCGTTCTTCCCGTAGTTGGGAAACTTGCCCTTCTGGACGATGTCGGGCCGCATCGCGTCGAACGGACGGGCTGCCCCGTCGACGTTGAACTTCGCCTCCATGACTCCGAACAGGTCGCGACCACTGTTCAGAACCCACGACGACAGGCCGGTCCAACGGACCACGACGAACACGATCACCAGCGACGCCAGTGCGGTAAAGGCAATCCGGAACCAGTCGTCGTCGGTGAGCGACACGTGTCCGCGGGCACTGCGGTGGTCGGAAATGAAGCGGCGGATCCAGGTGGTGGCACCGCCGACCGCGATGGCGGTGAACAGCACCTGTGGGACGGCGTTGGGGAGCGAGTCGAGCAGGTCGGCGATGGCGCCGAAGATGGGGCCCAGCCAGAAGAACACAGGGTGGACGAACAGGCCGACCAGCCCGAACAGGGCGACGGTTCCGAGCGCCCACATGATCGGCGAGGTGGTGGCACCGGTCTCGTCCTGGATCCGTTGACGGTGGCGGCGGACGAAGTGGGCGGCTACCGCACCGATGAGCACGACGACCGCCCACTGGTAGAAGCCGTCGGCGATATGGACGCGGGGCATCGAGATGCCCTTGTTGGAGACGTGGAACCAGCCGTTGATGGGGCCGGTTCCGAGACCGACCCGGGGCAACGCTGCGGTCATGACCGAGTAGTAGACGATCATCTGCACCAGCAGCGGAATGTTCCTCAGCGTCTCGACCCACCCGGAGGCGATGCGACGGACCAGCCAGTTGTCGGAGAGGCGGGCCAGGCCGACGATCACACCCAGGACCGTGGCAAAGAAGATGCCGGCAATGGACAGACGCAGGGTGTTGACCATGGCGGCCCAGAGGGCCCGTCCACCCGTGTCGGGGTGGGTGTCGATTCCCTCACTGATCTGGATGTCGACGGGGCGTTCGAGGAAGTCAAAGTCGGTGTTGATGTTCCGTGCCCGAAGGTTGTTCCCGGCCTGACTGGCCAGGAACCACATGGCGCTGAGCACCACGACGAGAAGGGATACCTGTGTGACCCACTTCAGGACGATGACGTCACGCCACAACGGCGTGCGGGCCGACGCAGCGATGAGTGTGCTCGGTGTGCCGCTGTCCGGAGTATCCGAAGATGGGGTGTTGTTGGAGGTCGTCATGCTCGCCGTTGAGTCAGGACTTCAGGGTGAGGGTGATTGAGAAGTATGCGGGAGTGCGTGGGCGTTGTGTGGCTGGTCTGGCTGGCGCCTGACCATGATTCAGCCTGCCACGCGGAAGGCCCCGATGCCGGAGGTGGCTTGCACCTCCGGCATCGGGGCCATCACGTGTCGGTCAGTACTCGATCGACCGATCAGTCAACTTCTGGCTACCGGGTCCTAGCGGGCCGGCGGCGAGTAGATGAGACCGCCATCGAGCCAGCCGGCGTTGGCGCTGCCCTCGCGGTACAGGCCGACCGGGTTCAGGTTGCGGTCGTAGACCTCGCCGTAGCTTCCGACCTGCTTGATCACCTGGTGGAAGGCGTCGGCGGCCAGACCCATGCCGGTCTGGAGTTCACCATCGCCTCCGCACAGGCGTGCGACCTCGGCCTCGGCCTCGGCGCACGTGGCATCGACGTTGGCGGAGGTGACGCCGTACTCGTCCATGATGATCATGGCGTAGACGGTCCAGTTGACCGCATCGGCCCAGGCCGAGTCGTTCTGTCCGTATGTCGGGCCGAGCGGCTCCTTGGAGATCGGCGTGGCCGGGAAGATCACCCACTCCTGATCGGAGGGCTGCATCTTGGCCTTGCGGCCGACGAGCGCCGAACCATCGGTGGTGGTGATGTCGCAACCACCGGCGATGAACGTCTCGTACACCTCATCGCTCGTCTCGAAGCCGAGCAACGTGATCTCGGCACCGGCCAGTAGGGCGGCCTCGGCGATGTTCTTCTCCGTGGTCGTTCCGACGTTGGTGCACACCACGGAGCCGTCGATGTCGGCGACCTGGCTGGAACCCGAGAAGCCATCGCTGACTCGGGCCATCAACTGCTGGCCGTCGTAGTAGGTGGTGGGACCGAAGTCCATGCCCACCGAGCTGTCACGGCTCTGTGTCCACGTGGTGTTACGCATGAGCACGTCCACGTCACCGGTCTGAACGGCGGTGAAGCGCTCCGAGGCCGTCAGGGCCACGAAGTTGACTGCACCGGCGTCGCCGAGGACGGCGGCGGCCACTGCACGGCAGAAGTCGGCGTCGATGCCGGTGACCGAACCATCAGCCTGTGTCTCTGAGAAGGCCACGGCGGAGCCGCTGACACCACAGTTCAGGGTGCCGCGTGCCTGCACGGCGTCCAGGAGGCTGCCGTCTGCTACGACCTCTACCTCAGCTGTCGTGGCCGGTGCGGCTGCTGTCGTTGCGGGCGCTGCGTCGTCCCCGTCACTGTCGCTACCGCATGCTGCGGCGACGACACCGATGGTGAGGAACATGGCGAGAAGCTTCAGAAGCTTGCTCTTGTTCATAGGTAAACCCCTCCGGTTTTGTTATCGGTTTCCCGGAGGACGGTAGCCGCCACTGCCGAGGACCATCCGTGGTTGGATAGCGGACGCTAATCGTAGGTGCCGCCGGTCACACGAGCAACCTCGCCCATGCAGATCGTGCATGGAACGGCCCGTCAGGTGGGTTTCGGCCGGGTGGGTGTGGATTCCGGCCGCGCGGATCAGCCGACCGTCTCCACCGGGTCGATCGTGACCTCGTCGAGCAGGCCCGTGGTCACGCAGTAGACGAATCCCCGGATGTGGTCCCTGTGGGCCAGGAAGGGCGACAGGTGCAGTCGCTGCATCGACTGGTGCACGCTGGCATGCGGGTCGGTGAACGCCTCCACCACCCACGGTGGGGTCACGCCCAACTCGTCCTGGAGCTCGGAACGGAAGGAGTCCTCGGTGACCTGTTCCAGGCCGCAGTCGGTGTGGTGGACCAGGACGACCTCACGGGTCTTCATGAACCGTTGTGACAGGCAGAGCGAGCGGATGACGTCGTCGGTGATGACCCCCCCGGCGTTGCGGATCACGTGGGCCTCGCCGTGGCCGAGGCCGAGTAGCTGGAACATGTCCATCCGGGAGTCCATGCAGGCCACTATGGCCACGTGGCGGGTCGGCTCGACCTGGAGGCCCGCATCGGGGAAGTCGACGGCGAACGTCCGGTTGGCTGCGAGGAACTCGTCGGCGATGGGAACGTGGTCGGACATGGTGGCCTGGTCGTGGTCGTGGTCGTGGTCGTGCTCTGCCCGGTCGTCAGGTCGTACCTGTCGCCGGTGGGTGTCCGGGCACCCGGGCACCTGCCACGATGATGCCATGAGCGTGAACCGACCGGAACCCATGGTCCAGACGGTGACAGGACCGATTGGCCCGGACGACCTGGGCCGCACGCTGATGCACGAGCACCTGACCGTGGGCTGGCCGGGTGCCGAGAGCCACACCACGGTCGTCCGGCGGTCCCGGGCCGATGTCGTGGCGGTGTGCGTGGACCGGATCTCCGAGCTCCAGGACCTCGGCTACTCCACGCTCGTGGACCCGTGCCCCAACGACCTCGGGCGGGACGTGTCGCTGCTCGTCGAGGTGTCGGAAGCCACCGGCTTCAACATCATCTGCGCCACCGGCCTCTACAAGGAGTCGGAGGGCGGCCACGCCTACTGGTCGTTCAAGGCCCGCTATGAGGACGTCACGGCGGTGATGGCCGAGATGTTCGAATCGGAGTTGACCGACGGGGTAGGTGGGAGCGGCGCCCGACCGGGAATCCTGAAGGTGGCGACCGGCCTGGGCGACATGACCGACCACGAGCGACGGGTCTTCGACGCAGCGGCCGCCGCCTCGCTGGCGACCGGCACGCCCATCACCACCCACACGGACGAAGGCACCCTCGGGGACCTGCAGCAGGCGGTGCTGATCGATGCCGGAGTCCAGGCACAGCGGATCATCGTGGGCCACTCGTGCGGGACGACCGATGCCGACTACCACGAGGGAATTGCCGCTGGTGGCAGCTATCTGGGCTTCGACCGGTTCGGCATCACGGCGCTGCAACCCGACACCGACCGGGTGGCGGCCCTGACAGAGGTGATTCGACGTGGATATGGCGACCGCGTAGTCGTCAGCCACGACTCGGTCTGGTGCTGGCAGGGAGAACCGTTCCCTGCCCGGTCGATGGACCGCCTGGGTGAGCTGTTCGACCCCACGCGCTTCGACCGCGAGATCATCCCGATGCTGCTGGAGGCAGGAGTCGACGACTCCGAGATAGAGGCGCTGGTCGTGGACAACCCTCGCCGCTTCTTCACCGGCGACGCACTACCTGTCGGCTGACCTCCTTGCCAGCAGGCTGGCCGTCACCAGGGCACCCAGTGCCCCGCCGGCCGTCGACAGCACCAGGTCGCCGACCGTGTCGTCGTAGGTGAGCTGCAGGCCGGTGGTGCCCATCTCCTGGATGATCCACTCCACCCCCTCCCAGGCGACGATGGCCAACGCCCCGAAGCCGGATCCCATGAGCACGAGGTTCCAGCGGGCCAGCCCGGCCGGGGCCACGAACAGGACCAGCGCGGCCACCAGGAACGTCCAGTTCACGAAGTGGAGCACGTCGTCGAACTGCTCCACGGTGTCGAACAGGTTCACGAGGTTGCCCAGGAGGTCCAGGACGAACGGCACAACCAGTAGGGCGTCGGCCAGGTACGGGTAGCGGCCCCGTCGGCCCCGTAGCACCCAGATGGCCGGCACCAGCAGGGCAGAGATCGGGTAGCCGACGCACCGTTCAGGCCATCCCTTGCCTGCCACCCCGGGAATTCCGGGAAACAACAGGCCGGCCAGGAGGCTGGCCGCCAGAGCTCCCTTGACCACCCACATGAGGCGGCGGCCACCCTCGAGGCGGGAATCGTCCATGGCACAGGCTTGCCTATGTGACTGCCGGGTTCAAGGTACGTCCCGGTTTCACGGCGGGGCCTGTCCAGGGACCCTCCTGCCCATGTGACGTGGCCCGTCGGCCAGATCGGGTAGGTGCCCGTCTAGTTGATCTGCTTCTCCATGCCCTCCCAGTAGGGAGCACGCAGCTTGAACTTCTGGAGCTTGCCGGTGGCCGTCCGGGACAGCTCGTCGCGGAACTCCACCGAAGTCGGGCACTTGAAGTGGGCCAGGACCTCCCGGCAGTGGTCGATGAGGGCACGCTCGTCGGCTGGCGCTCCGTCGGCCAGCACGACCAGGGCCTTGATCGTCTCGCCCCACTTCTCGTCTGGGACACCGATGACGGCCACCTCTGCCACCGCCGGGTGCGAGAACAGGGTGTCCTCCACCTCTATGGACGACACGTTCTCGCCGCCCGAGATGATTACGTCCTTCTTGCGGTCCGTGATCGTGGCGTAGCCGTCCTCGTGGATCACGCCGCCATCACCGGTGTGGAACCAGTCGTCTGCAAGGGCTGCTGTGGTGGCTTCCGGCTGCGCCCAGTAGCTTTTCAACACGTGGTTGGTGCGGGCCAGGAGTTCGCCCTCCGCCGACGTCGACATGGTCACGCCGAGGGCCGGCGCTCCGGCGCGTGACAACCTGACCGCCCGCTCGGCGGGGGTGTCGGTATCCCACTCGTACCGGCTTCGGCTCATCGTGAGCAGGGGTGCCGTCTCGGTCAGTCCGTAGATCTGGATGAACTCCCAGCCCAGCTCCGTCTCGACTCGTTCGATGGTCTGTGTGGGCGGCGGTGCTCCGGCCACCACGATGCGCATGGTCCCGGTGCCGGGGATCGGGCCGTCCCAGTCCGCTGCGGCATCGAGAACGGCGCTGATAACCGCCGGTGCTCCACAGAGCAGGGTCACCCCGTGCTGCTGGATGCGGCGGAGGATCTCGGGGCCGTCCACCTTGCGGAGCACGATGTGCTTCCCGCCCATGGCGGTCACGGCGTACGGCATTCCCCAGCCGTTGCAGTGGAACATCGGCAGGGTGTGGAGGTAGACGTCCCGGTCGTCCACGCTGGTCTGCCAGCCGAACACTGCTGCGTTCAACCACAGGTTCCGATGCGTCATCTCGACGCCCTTCGGGCGGGCCGTGGTGCCGCTGGTGTAGTTGATGGTGGCGGTGGAGTTCTCGTCCGGGGTCCACGGGCGTGGCTCGACGCCCTCCAGGAACAGCGAGTCGGATTCCTCGCCGTTCAGGAGACGGTGCTTCACCTTCACGTCGCCCAGGTCGGCTTCCAGTTCCGGGTCCATGAGCAGCACCTCGGCGCCCGAGTGGTCCACGATGTACTGGACCTCCTCGGCGTTCAGGCGGAAGTTGATCGGTACGCCGACGCGCCCGAAGGCGCTGGTCCCGAACAGGAACACCAGCATCCGGGCCGCGTTGTGGCTCACCATCGCCACCCGGGCTCCCATGTCGAGACCCATGGCGTCCAGGCCAGCCGCCATTGCCCGGGAGAGTTGGGCGGTCCGTGCGTACGTCAGGTCGGGGAGCGGCGCCGCCACCTGGTCCGGTTCGTCGACGATGGCCGTCCGGTCGCCGTAGACGATCTCGGCCCGGCGCAGGTGATCGGCGACGGTCAGCGGTATCTCCATGTGGGGGCTTCCTTCCGAGAGGTGCTTTCGATTGTCGGGCCGTGAACTGCCCCGGCCCCCGGCGGATCTCGATCGGATCGAGGGTGGCCGGGACTGGTCTGGGCTGGTCGGGCCAGCAGGTGCGGTGAGACTAGTTCGGAGGCCCAGGTCTTCTCGTCTCAGACTTCCTCTCCCCAGGGCCTACGCTGCGCGGGCGGGTCAGGACGGCCTGCCGGGAAGGCAGGTGAGCCATGGACCACGATGAGATCCTCAACGGTTTTCGGTCGAGCATCGACAACATCGACGTCGCCCTCATCCACCTGCTGGCCGAACGCTTCAGGGTCACCCGACAGGTAGGTGCACACAAGGTCGCCGTGGGCCTACCGCCCGCGGATCCCGACCGTGAGGCCCAGCAGGTCCAGCGGATGCGCGACCTGGCGGTGGCGGCCGGCCTGGATCCGGTGTTCAGCGAGAAGTTCCTGCGGTTCGTGATCGACGAGGTGATCCGCCACCACGAGCAGGCCGACTACGACTCGGCCTGACCGGAGTTGGCCTGCCTGTCGGGGTTGGCTATGCCGGTCGGGGTTGACTTCCGGACCCTGTCGGGTTCAGCCCTCTGCCAGAGCCCGGTCCTTTGCGACCTCGTCCAGGTCGGCGTACTCGTCGACGGTATCGACCCAGTTCTCGAACTCGATCACCCCGATGTCGGTGAACCGGTCCCGCAGCCAGCCGTCGCCGGCGTCCAGCAGGCCCAGCTTCTTGCAGTTAGGCACGATCTTGGAGAACAGCATCTTCTGGAAGATGCGCAGCTCGTCCGGCATGGCCAGCGTGAACTTCACCATGTCCTTCACGTCGACACCCATGCGCTCCCATACCTCCTGGCGCATGAACCTGTCCCGCATCTGCAGGGCGGCATCGAAGGCGAACTCCTGACGGTCGCGTAGTTCGGCCACCGTCAACTCCTGGTACACCTCCTGGAGGCTGAGGACTCCGAAGGCGACGTGGCGGGCCTCGTCTGACATGACGTAGCGGAGCAGCTTCTTGAGCAGCGGCTCCTCGGTGGTCTGGTGCATGAAGCCGAAGGCGGCCAGGGCCAGGCCCTCCACCATGATCTGCATTCCGAGGTAGGTCATGTCCCAGCGGCTGTCATGGATGATGTCGTCCAGCAGCGAGCCGAGGTGGGTGTTCACCGGGTACTTGATGCCGTCCAGCTTCTGGTCCAGGTACTGGGCGAACACCTCGACGTGGCGCGCCTCGTCGACCACCTGGGTGGCGGCGTAGTACTTGGCGTCGATCCACGGGACGGTCTCGACGATCTTGGCGGTGCAGACCAGGGCGCCCTGCTCGCCGTGCATGAACTGGCTGAGGCTCCAGTTCATTGACTCCACCCCGAGGTCCTCCCACTCCTTCTCGTTCAGCTTGTGGAGCGGCGACTCCGGGTTCTCGGCGAAGTAGGCCACCTCGGCGGGGTCCGCCGGGGCCAGCACCTTGTACGGGTCGACGTCGATCGACCAGTCCAGGTCGGTCTGGCCGTTCCACTGGGAGACCTTCGCCTTCTCGTAGAGCTTGTCCAGACGGACCCTTTCGCCCTTGTCGTAGTTCCACGTGAAGATCGCATCAGCGTTGTCCTCCACGGTGTGGATGAGGCTCGTCACGTCATCGTTGAATACCGAGAACTCGGTGATGCGGTCCGGGTCGTTGGCATACGTCCGGAAGTCGAAGGTCTCGCCGGTGACCTCACCGCTGGGCATCGGCTCTGTGGTGGTCATGTTGTTCTCCTGGTGCGGGGGCTTGCGGTTGTGGGCGGTAGAGGGCGGTTGTCGTAGGCGGGTGGATGTTGGTCCTGCAGGCGGTCCGGGTGTCTCAGCTGGTCACGGTGTCGGCTGAATCAGCCGGACCAGCGTGGATGGGCTCAACGGCATCGCCGATGGTGAGGGCCTCGGCGGTGTTCTCCCAGTGCTCGTACTGGATGATTCCCATCTCCTGGAACCGCTCGCGTAGCCATCCGTCGCGGAGGTCGAGCAGGCCGAGCTTCTTGCAGTTGGGGACGATCTTGGAGAACAGCAGGTGCTGCATGCGCTGCTGGGACTGCTGGCTGGGCAACAGGGCCTCGATCTCGTCGTTCGAGATCCCGAAGCTGGGCCAGAGATCCGAGTTCAGCGTGCGCCGCCGCATCATGTTGCAGGCTTCGTAGGCGAACTCCTGGCGTACCCGGAACTCGGCTGCGTCCATGTCTTCGTAGAGCTCCTGGAGGGAGAGGATCCCGAAGGCCACATGACGCGCCTCGTCGGCCATCACATAGCGGAGCATCGCCTTGAGGAGGGGCTCCTGGGTGGTTCCGAGCATCAGGCCGAAGGCGGCCAGGGCAAGTCCCTCTATCACCACCTGCATGCCCAGGTAGACGAGGTCCCAGCGTTCGTCGCAGAGCACCTGGTCTATGAGCGACTTGAGGTTCTCGTTTATCGGGTAGGTGGCCGGCATCTTCTCGTCCAGGTACCTGGCGAAGGCCTCCACGTGGCGTGCCTCGTCGACGACCTGGGTGGCGGCGTAGTACTTGGCGTCGATCCACGGGACGGCCTCCACGAGGCGTGCGGTGCACAGCAGGGCCCCCTGCTCGCCGTGGAGGAACTGGCTGAGCGAGGCCGACTGGGCCTGTACTGCGAACTCCACCCACTTGTCGTCGTCCCAACTGGCGACCGGCGAGCCCTTGACGTCCAGGAGGCTCCTTGCCGGCATGCCCGCAGGCACTCCCGTGACTTCGACCTGAAGACGGATGGTCCGTTCCGGGTCGACGTCGATGGACCAGTCCAGGTCGTCGCTGACGTTCCACTGGGAGCGCTTGGCCTTCTCGTAGAGGCGGTTCAGGCCGTCCCGGGAGCGCTCGTAGTCCCAGGTGAAGGTGGTGTCGAACTCGGCCCGGACGTGGTCCAGCAGGGAGTCGAAGGCGGAATCGGCGTCGGTCCCGGCCTGGCCGGGGTGGCGGCCTGCCTGCTGGCCTGCATGCTCGCTGGCATCGTGCTGGTTTGCGTCCAGGACCGTCATGGCGTGCCTCCGGGCATCTGGCTTGCTGGGCTTGCTGGGTCAGCGCGGCCGGCAGGTTCCGCCAGTCCGCCGAGGACCCGGTCGATCACGGTGTGCCAGTGCTCCGGCGATGGGAGGCTCAGGCCCATGGAGCGGGTCAGGAGCATTCCGAGGCCGATGGCGTGTGCCAGCCTCACGACCGCCTGTTCGTCCAGGTCGGCGTCGAAGAGGCCTTCGCTGGTGGCTTCGTCGACGAGCTTGCCGAGACGGCTGTCCTCGTCCGCGACGCGCATCCTCAGGCGATCGGCCAGGTCCGGGTCGCGTCGGGCGGCCACGATGGCCTCCAGGAACAGGCCGTGTCCGCCATCCAACGGGTCGAGCAGGTGGTCGCCCAGCATCGAGAGGACTTCCGTGGGGGAGCCCGGGTTGCCGCCTCCGTTCAGGACGCTGTCGATGGAGCCGGGTACGTGGTGGTCGACGGCCTCCAGCAGGAGCTCCGCCTTGCCGCCGTAGCGGGAGTAGATGGCGCCTGTCGTGACCCCGGCGCGGCGGGCTATCTCGGCCACGCCGGCCTTCTCGTATCCCTTCTCGGCGAACACCTCGGCCGCGGCGCGCAGGAGCCTGTTCGTCAGGTCGCTCCCCGCCTCATGGGTGGCGGTCGAGCTGGTCCTCGCCGTATCTCGCTCCGTATCGGCCATGATCTGGATAATAACCGTTGTTATCAACAGGTCAAGCAGCCTGGCCCGACTTGAGGTTCCAACCCGGATTCCAGGACGGGAGCCTAGGACATGGCCGCCCCGGTACTAGTTTTCCGCCCGAGACACCCAGAGACCCGAACCTGAGAGAATGGTCCACTACGTGCACTTCGGCGCCTGCCTCTTCCCGACCTCGTATGCGATCAGCCCGGCCGAACTGGCTGTGGCCCTGGAGGAGCGCGGCTTCGAGTCGATCTGGCTGGCCGAACACAGCCACATCCCTGCGTCCCGGGAATCAGCCTGGCCGGGTGGCGCCGACCTTCCCCAGATGTACTACGACACCCTCGACCCGTTCGTGACGCTGGGGGCGATGGCGGCCGTCACCACCACCCTGAAACTCGGTACCGGCATCGCCCTCGTCGCCCAGCGGGACCCGATCCACACCGCCAAGCAGGTGGCCAGCCTCGACGTGCTTTCCGAGGGTCGGGTGCTGTTCGGGATCGGGGCCGGTTGGAACCGCGAAGAGATGTCCGACCACGGAACCGACCCGGACCGCAGGTTCGGCCTAATGCGCGAGCGGGTGGAGGCGATGAAGGCGCTCTGGACCTCGGAGATCGCCGAGTACCACGGCAGTCAGGTCGACTTCGGCCCGACCTACCAGAACCCCAAGCCCGTCCAACGCCCCCACCCGCCCATCCACGTGGGTGGCGTGGCGCCCGGCGGACTCCGTCGGGCCGTGGCATACGGCGACGGCTGGATACCGATCGGGGGAAGGACGGCGACCGACGGACGTGGCCTGGCCGACCTTCGTGCCGAGGCGTGCGGTGAGGCGGGTCGGGACCCGGCGAGCCTGGAGATCTCCATCTACTACGCGCCGCCGGAAGCAGCGATCATCGCCGACCTGGCCGAACACGGCATCGAGCGGGCCGTCTTCGGCATCCCGTCGGAAGGCCGTGACGCCGTGCTGCCGATTCTCGACGGCTACGCCGACGTGATGGCCGCTCTCTAGCCGAGGGTTGCCGCCAGGTCTGCTGCGAGGGCGGCACGCTGCCCCCCGTCCAGGTCCACGGCCAACTCCAGCACGGGGAAGTCGCTTCCCAGCCGCACCGGGCCGTCCGGGAGGGTGAACCGCAGGTACTGGACCGCCGACAGGCGACCACGCCCCACCTGGGCCGGGTCGAACTCGGCACGAATACGGCTGCCGTCGGCCAACTCGGCGTACAGGCACTCCTGCAGGCCCACCCAGGCCTCCAGGAGGGGGCGGCGTTCGGCCTCGTCCTCGATCTCGATGAGCAGGGCACATCCGAGCTGGCCCCGGCCGCCGAGCATCGCGTTGTAGGTCTCTATCTCCAACTCGATGCTGGACTCCCGGGTGATCTGCTCGGCCCGGGTGATCTCCTGGATCTGGTAGCGGATCGTGTCGTGGTTCTCGAAGAGGAACGTCAGGTGCTCACCCAGGTGGATACGCCGGGGCTTCTTGAGTTCCATGGCGGTGGAGCGCATCGAGTCCCGATCATCGGAATACGTCTGCCAGTCCACGATGTCGGCTCGCCGTACGTGATGTGCAGCACCCTGGCTCATGACGGCGCACCAGCCTGTCCAGTTGGATTGCCAGGGCTGCCAGGGCTGCCGGAGTCAGCCCGGTCGTCAGGGTCGTCGGCATTCGGAAATTCCACCGGAGTGGGAAATCCGTCCGGCTCGTAGGCCCTCGCCAGGATGGTCATGGGGTGGAGCGGCCGCCTGTCGGCGTGCTGGGCGAACTGCAGCGCGGCCAGCGGGCAGTCCGTGGCCCATACCTCCGCCGACCCGTTACCACCGGACGCCATCTCGTCGAAGGCCCTCCTTCCGATGCGTACCGAGGCCTCGAATCCCTCCACCTTCATCGCATGCGTTCCGTCGTGCCCACAGCACTCCATGGTCATGGACGGCTTCACGCCGGGGATCTTGCGCAGCAGGTCCCGCCCCCTGAAGCCCACGGCCTGGGCCCTGAGATGGCATGGGGCGTGGTACGAGACCGCTCCCGGGGTGGATGCGAACCCCTCGTCGAATCGGTCCTCGTCGCGGATCGACCACAGGAACTCAGATGGGTCCGACACGGCTTCGGCGACCTTCGCGGCCCGTTCCCGGTCCTCGGGGGCCACCAGGGTCGGGTACTCCCGGCGGAGCATCATGGAGCAGGTCGGGTTGATGGCGAGCACCTTCTTGCCGGCGTCGACGTGTGGCTCGAGGCGGTCCAGGTTGGTGGTTGCCCGCGTCTGAAGGCCTTCCAGGTCACCGGCTTCCCACGCAGGCATCCCGCAGCAGACCAGGCCCTGCTCGCAGGTGATCTCCACGCCGTTTCGCTGCAGTACCGAGACCGTGTCCCGCCCGACCTCCGGCTCGTTGTGTTCGACGTAGCAGGTGGGGAACAGGACGGCCTCGCCGTTGGTCGGGTCGTCTGATACGAGGCCCTCACCGCTGGCCCACTTCGTGAAGGTTGTACTGGCGAAGGTGGGCAGGTCCTTGTCACGGTGGATGCCCAGGACCTTCTCCAGGAAGAGACGGTGCAGACGGCTCCGGGAGTTCAGGGCGTTGGCCAGGCCTCCGGATGCCCGGGCCAGGCGGGCGGTCCCATCAGGGTCGCCGAGCAGCTTCTCACGCCGGCCGAGGCCCTCGGCCATGGTCCGCTGCGCCTTGAAGCGGTGGACCAGCTTCGGGAAGTCCAGTTGGAAGTCGTGCCCGTCGCGCACCGTGTACGGGCACTGCACCTCGCAGAGCTTGCACTGGAAGCACTCGTCCATGACCTGGGCCGTTTCGGTGGCTGTCACGGACCGCACGTCACCATCGTGGCGATCGTCGATGAACGAGAACAGGTCCGGAAACGAGTCGCAGTACTTGAAGCACATCCGACACCCGTGGCAGATCTCGAAGGTGCGGTCCACCTCGGCCTGGAGCGCCTCCGGATCCCAGTAGACGTCCTCGGAAGGGTCGTAGGAGATTCCCGGTGTGGGGGAGTAGGAGATGTGTTCGGCCATGTCGCTACCGGTTTCCGCCGATCCTCGGGCCAGGTCTGGTCAGGCCAGGCCGGACGCGACGCACCGGCCGCTCCCGTGGGATGCGACCGGTGCGTGGCACGTCTGGTTCGACTGGTCCAGCCGGAAGAGGGTCAGCTGGCCCCGTCGAGCAGGGACTGGAAGCGACCGGCGTGTGACTTCTCGGCCTTGGCCAGAGTCTCGAACCAGTCGGCGATGTCGTCGTGGCCCTCCTCGCGGGCGGTCCTGGCCATGCCCGGGTACATCTCGGTGTACTCGTGGGTCTCGCCGGCGACAGCGGCAGCCAGGTTCTCCAGGGTGTCGCCGATGGGCAGGCCGGTGGCCGGGTCGCCGACCTTCTTGATGTAGTCGAGGTGGCCGTGGGCGTGCCCGGTCTCGCCGTCGGCGGTGTCGCGGAAGTTGCCGGCGATGTCCGGGTAACCCTCGATGTCGGCGACCTTGGCGAAGTAGAGGTATCGACGGTTGGCCTGGGACTCGCCTGCGAAGGCGGCCTTCAGGTTCTCGAGCGTCTGGCTGCCTTCGAGGCTCACGGTATTGCTCCTGGTTCTATGTACGGGTCCGGCCCGGTGGGGCTCAGGTCGTCAATGTACCCGGCCGGTGGATCCCCGGGGTAGCCCGACCACGCGTCGGCGCTGCCTGGTTGATTCCGGGTTCCAGCGTTCGTTCCGCGGCCCTATTCCTCGCCGTAGCGGGGCACATCGGGGCCCATGAGATCCGTGAACAATGCCAGCACCTCGCCGTCATCGGCGTGGCGGCCGGTCTCGGCCTTGGAGTAGATCAGGTTCCCGTCGACGGTCACGTCGAACACGCCGTTGTCGCCCGTCACGAGGCGCAGGTCGGCAATGACGTGCTGGTAGTTGGTGAGGAGGTCCGAGACCGCGCTCACGGCGCGGGCCGAATAATCTCAGGGGACGCAGTAGGTGATCTGGATCTGGTGGTCTGCCATGGAGGAACCCTAGGCGCGACCCGGGGGAGCGGTCAGTGCTCCTGCCACCTGGATGGCTCCTGGGCTGGCGACGAGGTCGCACGGCAGCGATCCGAACGGTTCTCCGTCGGCCCGGAGCCCGGGCCGGGCATCCAGGGCCACGATCCCGACGGCGGCTGCCCTGAACATCGAGACGTCGGGATGGTCCAGGTGGGCTCCCGTCCGGACCTTCGCGAAGGATCGGAGCAGGCTGAGGCGCCCCACCTCTCCCACGACGCAGACGTCCAGCAGGCCATCGGTCGGGTCGGCGTCCGGACAGATCCGCATGCCGCCACCGAAGAACGCCGTGTTTGCGACGACCACGACAGCGGCGGTCAACTCCACCACCTCGCCGTCCAGGGTGAGGCGGTAGCGGCCGGGTCGCATGCCGGGCAGCTCGGCGAGGGTGGCGAGCGTGTAGCGAGATGGCCCACGGGGAAACCGCATCGCCTCGGCCCTTACGTTCACCGCGGCCGGAAAGCCGGCTACGCAGCTGGTGACCGCATGGCGTTCTCCGGTCCAGATGAGGTCGACCGGAACCGGGTCTGCGAGGGCCCGATCCACCCGATCCTCCAGCGATCCGACCCGGAGTCCGAGTGCCTCGGCGGCGTCGTTCCCGGTTCCACCGGCGACCAGGCCGAGCACCGTGTCCGAACCGGCGGCGGCGTCGGCGGCGATCTGGACGATGCCATCCCCCCCGAAGACCACGAGGCGATCCACCCCGGATGCCACGGCGTCGGCGGCCGCGGAAGCAGCCTCGCGTGCGGAGGTGGCGTCGAGGACGAATGGTTCCACGCCACGGGTCCCTAGCCGGTCGACCACCGTCTGGACGTCGCCTGCGGCCCGCCCGGACCGGGCGGCGGGGTTGGCCAGGAGTGCCACCTGCGACATGGGGCCATCTTCACCCATAGATAGCCTCAGCCCAAGAACCGGCCTCAGCCGGCCCGATCCGACAGGAGCCTCCATGCGCTCGAAGACCGCCATCCGCAAGCCCGTCGGATCCATCGGAGCAGTCGTCGCCATGGCTCTGGTCGTGGGTGCCTGCGGCGGCGGTTCGGGCGGCTCGAGCGTCGCCGTTGAGCCGGAAGATGGCGTGCTGCGGGTCAGGGCCGATGACACCCAGGACTTCGATGCAGATGCCTACCTGGCTTCCGCCGGCGACGTCACGGTCGAGTACGTCCAGTCCGGCTTCCAGAACCACACCCTGGTGATCGAGGGGCTGGAGGACCAGATGCGCCTCGAGGTCGAGAACGGTGGCCGGGACTCTGGAACCGTGACCCTCCAGCCCGGGCGCTACATCATCTACTGCGACGTGGCCGGCCACCGTGACGGTGGCATGGAAGCCCGGTTGCTCGTCGAGTAGCCAGTTGCTCGTGGAGCAGGGGGGACTGCTCCGGGTTGGTGCCGACCGGTCAGCCCCGCCACCCCGCTGATCGGAACGCCCCGGCGTTCGTAGTGTCCAAGACCTGGTGTCCAAAACTGAAACGGCCCGCCCGTGAGGGCGGACCGTTTCGCGTTCAGGGTTACCTGATCAGGCGAGGATCTCGAAGAGCAGGTAGAGGACCAGGGTGATGCCCAGGCCGTATCCGATGGTGTGCGTGTGCTTGTCCAGGACCTTCTTGTTGAGGAAGCCGTCGTAGCCGCCCAGCTTGCCGAGGGCAGCGAGCTCCATGGCGATCCAGATCACGAAGAAGACGATCCAGATGGTGATGCGGGCGCCGGAGTCCACCATCGCCGAGTTCGTGAGTTCTCCGAAGTGCGCAGCGAAGTGGCTCGGGAACATCATGAAGAAGATGAGCGGGATCGAGAACAGGGTGTTCACCCGGCTGGCCCGTGCCGCCCGCTTGGCCGCTGCGGGAGCCGCCGGATCAGCCTCGCCGCCCTCGGACACCGCTACCGATGACCCGATTGCGATCTTCTGTGCCGGCCAGATGACCATCCACACGTTGGCGGCCATCGTCGTACCGAGGAGGAAGCCGAACGAGATGCCCATACCGGCAGCGGAGCGGAAGTAATCGCCGCGCACCTCCTGGGCGATGAGGATCCAGATTCCCGTCACCCATGTCCCGAGGGCCGCCCAGCGGAACCACCAGAGCGTGCGCCATGTGATCTTCCGCAGGGCCTCACCGCGGGCTCCGTCGCTCATCTCGGCGAAAGCTGAACCCTGGATGAAGTTGAAGAAGTAGAGGAGACCTATCCAGGTGATCCCTGTCAGGTAGTGGGCGTATCGACCAATGGCCTGACCGCCTCCGGCCTGGCCCATGAAGTCACTGAACAATTCCACGAAGGTCTCCCTCGAATCGGTGTGGATTAACGATCAGATCATGGCACGAGTCGCGCGCGCCGACAACGTTCCTGCGCCCATCTCTCATGGGTGTGGATGTCGCGCCGGTGGCCTGTGCAGCCCTGGTGCATCACCTGTTCCGGGGGTGGCTGGCCGGGTCGGCTGATCCTCAGTCGACCGTCACGTCGGCGAACCGATCGCGGAGGGTCTTCTTGGAGAACTTGCCGACCGAGGTCTTGGGCACCTCGTCGATGAACTCGACCCGGTCGGGCATCCACCACTTCACGATGCGTCCGTCCAGCCACGTGAGGATGTCCTCAGCCGACAGGTCGGCTCCTTCGACGGCCACCACGCAGGCCATGGCCCGCTCGCCCCACTTCGCCGAAGCGATGCCGATGACGGCGGCTTCCGCCACGTCCGGGTGGGCCATGATCTCGTTCTCCAGCTCAACCGAGCTGATCCACTCGCCGCCCGACTTGATGAGGTCCTTGGTGCGGTCCACGAGGCGGATGTAACCCTCGGCGTCGGCTGTGGCCACGTCGCCCGTCTTGAGCCAGCCGTCGGCGGTGAACGATTCGGCCGAGCGGTCGTCGTTGTAGTACGTGCTGGCGACCCACGGCCCGCGGACCTGGAGCTCGCCACGCGACTCGCCATCCCACGGCTGTTCCTCGTCGGTCTCCTGGTCGGCGATCCGGAAGTCCACCCCGGGGGCGATCAGCCCCACGGCCGTGCGGATGTCGGCCTTCGCATCGTCGTCGAGGTGGTCCAGGGTCGACTTGATGGTGCATACGGCGGCCAGCGGGCTGGTCTCCGTCATCCCCCAGGCCTGGAGCAGGGGCAGGCCGGTGGTCTCCCTGTAGCCCTCCGACAGTGACCGCGGTACGGCCGAACCGCCACACGGGATGGCCCGCAGGGCGGAGACGTCGCGGCCCTCCAGCTCGGGCAGCACGCCCATCCAGATGGTGGGAACCCCGGCAGCGACGGTCACGCCCTCGCTCTCGATGAGGTCGGCCAGCGAGCCTGCCGAGAGGTCGGCGCCAGGCATTATCAGGGTCGCCCCGGTAGCCACACCGGCGTGGGCGAGGCCCCATGCGTTGGCGTGGAACATGGGAACCACCGGGAGGATCACGTCCCGCTCGTTGATTCCCAGCGTGTCGGCCATCATCGCCCCGAAGGTGTGCAGGACCATCGAGCGGTGCGAGTAGACGACGCCCTTCGGGTTGCCTGTGGTCCCGGACGTGTACATCATCGAGCCGGCCCGGTTCTCCTCCACGCGGGTCCAGTCGACCGGCGAAGCAGCGCTCAGGAGGTCCTCGTAGTCGTGGACCTCCGCACGGATGGCGTCCGGATCCGGAGCGGGGGCGCCGTCGTCCATGAGCACCACATGGTGGACCGTTCCGAAGCCGTCCATCAGGGGCCAGATCAGGCCGGCGACCGAGTGGTCCAGGAAGATCACCTCGTCCTCGGCGTGGTTCACGATGTAGCTGAGCTGCTCGGGGAACAGCCGCAGGTTCAACGTGTGCGAGACCCGGCCGGTGCACGGCGGGGCGAAGTAGAGCTCAAGGTGTCGGGCGGTATTCCACGAGAAGGTGGCCACCCGGCCGTCCTCGCTGATGCCCAGGTCCTCCAGGACGCCACCGAGTCGACGCGTCCTCTCACCCCACTCCGCGTAGCTGACCCGTTCCCGTCCGGTCGGGGTGGCGGTCACCACCTCCTTGTCGGCGAAGAGGCGGGTGGCGCGGTCAAAGACGTGCACCAGCGACAGTGGTGTGTCCATCATCAGGCCATCCATGGGGAAGGTTCCTTTCGTTGTGGTACCGGTTTGTAGGTGTAGGTATAGGTGTAGGTGTAGGTGTAGGTGTAGGGGTAGGTGAGGTTCCGGGCCCTTGGCCGGCTGGGCGTGCCCTCAGGCGGTGTGGACCACCGCCGCTTCGGCGAGGGTCACCAACTCCGTCCTCTCGTCGGCGGTCAGCACCTCGAAGTCGGTGGCGTTGGCCTGGTCGGTGACCGCTCCGATGGCGTTCAGGGTGGCCTCGTCCTGCGGGCCGGCGGCCACGTCCTGGTATCCGTGCATGGCGGTGAACCTCTCACCGTCCACGGCCAGGACCATGCCCATCGGGTCGCCGCCGCCGGCACGTGCGGCAAGGACGTGACGGCAGAGTCGGAGTTCACGGGTGGCCTGGGTGAGCAGGTAGGCCCGACCGGTCGCATCCGGTGGACGGGCAGCGTCGCGCCATCCGGTCGCCAGCGCCAGGCCTGCCATGTCGGCTGCGTCCAGCACGGTGGCGAGGAGGTCGGCCATGCGTTCCGCACCGTCGAATCCGTCCAGGTACGTCCGGCCCAGCTCGACGCATACCTGCGCGTAGGCGGCGCCGCCCTCGGACCGGCTCAGGTCGCAGTCGGCTTCCCAACCGTTCGTGATCAGGCCCCGATCGAAGAAGAAGGCGGCATCGGCGGCCTCGTCGGCCGAGATGTCGCCCATGACTCCGAGCCGACCCTGCACGTAGCTCGACATGCCGGCTGGGAGGCCCAGTTCGGCGCACCTGCCGAAGGTGGAGCGATCCAGCATGAACCTTGCTCCGAGGCTTCCGATCGGGTCGGCCAGGCGTCGGGCTGTTGTGAGGGTGTCCACGTGTGCTGCCTTCTGGAAGTGGGGCTGTCCTGTCGGGGGAACCGCCGTGTCGGCGTGCCTGCCCCAGCTGGCCGCTGAACGGGTTCAGGCAGGGCCCGCGGACGGTACCAGTCGACCTCCCGGCACTTGGAGCCGGGGTCCTCAGCCGAACGCTGCAGCGACGCCGAGGGCGACCAGGGCAGCGTTGCGGACCAGGTCGCGCCATGACAGTGGCCGGACCGCCCAGGTTCCGAAGCAGCCGCAGGACTCGTGGTGGCCCGCCAGCAGCCGCCCCGCTATGAGCGTGGTGAAGGCCACCAGGAGGGCGACGGCACACGGGCCGCCGGTGCGGGGGTCCACAAGGAGCAGCGCCGCGGTCGCCAGCTCGGTCACAGGCACGGCCACGGCCAGCAGACGCGGGTTGGGAAGGCCGAATTCCGCCATGGACCTCCGGGTGGCCGCCGGATCCCGGAACTTGGCGGCTGCGGCGACCACGAAGACGATGGCCAGAAGGACGGCGGCGATGGTGGCGGGGTTCGGCACGGTGTGGGCCTCAGTATCCGAGGGCGACGTCGACGCCGGCGAGGAGCTCCCGTCCCTCGCAGAACCGACGCACGTTCTCGGCCACGAACGGTTCCAGCAGCCTGATGCCCATCTCCGGGGTGTTGGCGATGTGTGGGGTTATCAGGCAGTTGGCCAGGGACCAGAGCGGGTGGCCGTCCGGGAGCGGCTCCGGGTCCGTCACGTCCAGGGCCGCAGCGCCGATCCGGCCATCCTGTAGTGCGTCGACCAGCTCATCGGTCACCACGTGGCCGCCGCGTGCGACGTTCACGACGATGGCGTGGCCGGGAAGGGCATCGAACTCGGGCCTGCCGATGATCCCGGTGGTTTCGGTGGTGAGGGCCAGCGCCAGCACCAGCACGTCGGTCATGGGCAGCACCTCGTGGAGGCGGGCCGACGTGATGGTCCGGCTCGCACCGGCCACGGGCGTGTCCGAGCGACGAACCACGGTCACGTCACATCCCCATGGGGCGAGCAATGGCAGGAGCTGGCTCGTGATCCCGCCGCCGCCCAGGATCGTGATCCGACTATCGGCCAGGATGCGCCCCACGGGGCTACTCCACGAACGCGCCCGCGCATAGCCGTGGAGGTTCTTTCCAAGGGCCAGGATCAGCGACACCACCGTTTCGGCCACCGCCGGTGCGTAGACGCCCTTGCCGCACGTCCACGTCCAGCGGTCGTCCAGGTGGTGGGCGAACGGTTCGATGCCGGCGTACGGGAGCTGGATCCATGAGAGCCGTTCGGCATCGGCGACGATGTCGGGAAAATCCTCGGTCCGCCCGGGGTCGGCCCAGATCAGGCCCTCGGCCTCCCGGGGCTCCACCAGCCTGGCGCCCGCCGCCGAGACGGCCCGGCACATGGCGTCGTACATGACCGGCCGGGTATCGGGGGCTACGGCAATGGGGCGGCTCATCGGGTGGTCTCGCAGAGTGGTCAGGACTGCAGCGGAAGCAGTTCGTCGGCCACCTCTATGACGGTGGCATGCCAGTCGTCGGGTTCGTCCAGCGGAAACGCCACGAATTTGGAAGCGCCGGCCGAGACGAACTCCTCGAGGCGGGATCGCAGGCCACGGATTCCGTGAGCGACCACCTCGGTGGGGTCCACGTCCGGCTGGCGGGTACGCAGGCGCTGGGCGAAGCGTTCCGGGAGCGCACCGTGGACGAACGGAATGAGTGCCCCGAAGTGCTCCGGGTCGATTGACCGTCCGTGCGAGGTGGCCGTTTCCGATACCAGGCGGATGCCGTCGGCGACCGCCGCCGGGGTGGTGAACGACGGAAGCCAGCCGTCGCCGAGCCTGCCGCACCGTCGCAACTCTGATGGTGCCTGTCCACCCAACCAGACCTCGAACGGGTCCTGTACCGGCTTCGGCAGGATCCGTACGCCATCGAGGTTGAAGCGATCGCCGTGGTGGTCGACCGCGTCCTCTGTCCAGAGTCGACGGATCAGCGGGAGGGCCTCGTCGAACCATGCCGCCCTCTCGGAGCGCTTCACGCCGAACGCCTGTTGTTCGGCGGTGTCGGCGATGCCCAGCCCGAAGGCCGGCAGGGCCCGACCGTTGGAGATCCGGTCCAGGCTGGCGAGGGCCTTGGCGCACAGCACGGGGTTGCGACCGGGCAGCACCATGACGGCTGGCCCGAACTTGAGCCGCTCGGTTCGACCGGCGGCATAGGACATGGCGACCATCGGGTCCAGCGTGGCGCCACCCGCACGTTCGCTCACCCAGAGGGAGTCGAACCCCAATCCTTCAAGGTCATCGACCAGGTGGCCGAAGGTCTGGTGGTCGTCGGGGCGTGCCGCCCCTCCGAAGCCGAAGCCGACGCGGATGTGCACGTAGACAGGCGGGTCAGCCCAGCGCAGCGGTTCCGGCGTAGGGCGCCGGATCGCCGGCTGCGGGAATTTCGGGTCGTGACCAGCTGGTGATGTCGGCCAGCTCCGTGGCGGCGAGGCGCCAGGCTGCGGGGTCCCAGCCTTCGGCGCTTCCGATGATGGAACCGTTCTGGCGGATCGCCACGAAAGCGGGGAGCGTTTCGAGGCCCAGCGACCGGACCAGGGAGCGGTCAGGGTCGGCCAGCGTGAGGATCTGGTCCGTCAGCGGGCCCAGGAACCGGCTGGTGCCTTCGATGTCGGTTCCGGTGACCAGGAAGGCCACCCGCACGTCGGCTTCACGGAAGATGGTCAGGATGCGCTGGGCGGTGTCCAGCAGCCAGGAACTCTCGTGCGTGTACGGGTCCAGGACGACCGCAGCGAGGGGAAAGGTGGTCAGGAACTGCGACAACGGGCGTGGATCGCCGCCAACCGGATGCAGTTCGATCGAGAGGTCAGGTGCGTTCGCCACGGCGGGTGACGATAGCAAGGACTCGGGCCGTAGTCGTCGGTGTGTTGCTCCCGGCCGGCTGTAATGGCCCGACGGTCACTGCGTAACGGCTGGTGCGCTGGTCAGGGCGCTGGTCAGGGCATCGAGGGCTTCGTCGGCAAGGGACCGCATCTCGTCGTCCGTGCGGTCCTGGATCGGATGTGCCACGAAGACCCTCGCCACCTCCAGGCCGAGTGCCCGGGCCTGGGTCTCGGCGGCGTCGGCGAACGGTTCGGAGGCCACGAACACCCCCGGCAGGCCCCGGCGTTCCAGATCATCGATGTCGTGCACACTGCACGTCGTACAGGATCCTCAATCGGCCAGCGCCTCGATCACGGCGTCGCACTGCGTGGCGATCTCGTGGCGCAGGTCGACGGGGGCCGGCTTGGTGAAGGTGGGCTTGGCGTAGCGACGGACCATCGCCCCCCGCGTGGTGAGTTGCTCCTCGAGGCGGTCCAGGAAGACGTCGCCCCTCGGCTTGGAGATGTCCAGCAGTCCGACCGTCAGGCCGTCCAGCCCTACCGGTCGTGGATTCAGGGAACGCCGGCCGGACGTGGCCTCCGCCGTCGGATCCAGAACGGTCAACGGTTCTGTCATTGGATGATCTCCCTGCTGGTCGGTTCGCTACCCATCGGTCCGTTCAACCACCCGCCGATGATCGCCGAGAAGAGGCCGGCCGGCCCTCCCGCGTGGACGACCAGCAGCCCCCCCGGCCGGAACTTCGGGAGGGTCAGCCCGCCGAGGCCCTCCGGTAGGCCCTCGGCTATGCCGCCGGCCCCCGCCAGGATTCCGTCGGTCTCCACCATGAGGAACTTTTCGAGCTCCTCCATGAAGCGTGGACGGCCCCAACCGGCATCGCTGAACCGGGCCATGTGCTCGGGTGACAGGACCAGCAGTCCGTCCATGCCCATCACGGTCCGCGGGGACACGCTGGCGAGCAGGCCCTCGGCCAGCATCCGGACCAGCGACTCGGCCGACCGGCTCTGCTGGTCGACCAGGATCCGGGGCCCTTCACCGCAGAAAGCGGTCACGACGTCGACGGAAGGGCCGAAGCCCCGATCCTCCGCGAGGGTGGTCCACGGGGAGCCCTCCTCGTCCTCCGCGAAGCAGAAGCCGAGCTTGGACATGCTCCCGTGGGTGGCCCGGTCGACGCCGCCCGGGGCGCCCCCACCGACGTTGCGGACGACGAGTTGCACCGCACGACCAATGGTGGCGTTGGCACGGTTGCCGTGGCCGAGGACGTTCACGCCGCTGTTCATGCCTATCCGGGCGGCGATGGGTCCGTTGACGACGAGGACGGGCCCCACGCCCATGGTCGTGGCCAGTACCCCGTGCATGTTGAAGTCGTCCGTACAGATGGCCTCGAGGGAGGCCAGTACGACCGGTAGGTACTCGGGTCGACAGCCGGCCATTACCGAGTTGACCGCCACCTTCTCGACGGTGCAGTCGACGAGGTTCGGCGGCATGAGGGCCACGACCTCGTCGGCGGAGCGTGACGTGCCCTCCAGCATTCGGAGCACCCGCTCCCGGGTTGGTGGCACGAGCGGCAGGCCATCGGACCAGCCGCGGTCGTACATGGCCTCGACCTCGTCCTCGAGGGAACCGACCTGGATCTGCCGCGAGGCCAGGCCTGAACCGGAGTAGCGGGCCCTCAGTTCGTCGATCCGCCCGGGATCGACCGTCAGGGATCCTCAGCCGGGTTTGAAGACGGGTAGGTCGGGTCCGAGGCCGTCCAACTCCGTGAGCTGCTCCCACCTCTGGCGGTCCCAGCCGGCGGTCCGGGCTACCTCCTCGCCGTCCAGAATCCTGATGAGCGTGGGTACCGCCTCGACGTCAAGGTGCCAGCTGACGGCCAGGTCCCGGTCGTCAACGACCCAGTCGGCCACCTCCGGAAAGGTCGGGTCGTCCTGGGAGTAGACGGTCAGGCCCAGGCGGGTGGCGAGGTCGGACAGCACCGGTTGCACCAGTTGGCAGGCCGGGCATTCGGCCTTGACCACGACCACGAAACCGTCCGGGATGCCTACGGACTTCACGTCGACTGCCATGTACGGAGCCTCGCACCAATTCCGTGTCGGTGCGGTGTCGGTCCGGAGGCGCTGGTGAGAGATCGGTCACAACCCCGCGGTGGCGGCCGACGACCTCCCTAACCTTTTCCTTCGATGGGCGATTCTCTGGACGTCACCTTCTACGGCGTGCGTGGTTCGACCCCCTGCCCATGCGATGACAACCGCAGGTATGGAGGCAACACCTCCTGTGTGGTAGTCGACGTACCCGGCGGGGAGCCGATCCTCCTGGACCTCGGCACCGGCCTGCGGTTCTATGGCGTGGCCGAGCCCTGCACCGAGGTGCCCTTTCGCGGCACCGCACTGCTCAGCCACCTGCACTGGGACCACGTCCAGGGCCTGCCGTTCTTCCCCCCGCTGCACTGCCGGGGTTCCCGACTGGACGTCCACGGCCCGGCCGAGGCCGGCAGGTCGTTGCAGGACTCCTTCGACACGTTCATGAACCCCCCCTTCTTCCCGATCTGCATCCACGACCTGCCGGGTGAGATCACCTTCCAGGACACCTCAACGGGTTCGTTCGACGTGGGGCCGGCCCGGGTGACGGTCCGCGAGGTTCCCCACGTCGGGACCACGTTCGGCTACCGGATCGACTGGGGTGGGGTGAGCGTCGCCTACATCAGCGACCACCAGCAGCCCCTCGACGATCCACGGAGGGTGGCCGAGGCGGTCCTGGAACTCGCCGACGGCGTGGACCTGCTGATCCACGACGCACAGTTCACTCCGGAGGAGTTCGCCGAGCGGCCCAACTGGGGCCACTGCACCGTCGACTACGCCCTCGAGGTGGCACATCAGGCGGCGGTCCGGGAACTGGTGCTCTTCCACCATGATCCTTCGCACTGCGACAGAACCATCGACGGGATCCTGGCTACGGCCGTCGAACGGGCGGTCGGCCTGGACATCGGCTCGGTCACCGCAGCGATGGAGGGTCGCACGGTCCAACTTCGCCCGGCCACCGCACCGGTCACCACCTCCTGACCCGCATCCCCCGGACCCTCACCTCCTGACCAGCGTCCCGGCGCAACCGGGACCGGGTCTCCCCGCTAGCGTCCGGATCGATCGGATCGATCGGATCGACGACGGTGGAGTGGGGCTTCAGGTGCAGGACGGGATCGACGGCGACCTCTACCGCAAGGTCCTTGGGCGGTATCCCACCGGGGTGACTCTGGTGACGGGCATGGGCGACGGTGAGCCGTTGGCCATGGTCATCGGTTCCTTCGTCTCGGTCTCGATGGACCCGCCCCTGGTCGGATTCCTCCCGGGCCGCAACTCGTATACGTGGCCCCGTATCGCGGCCAGCGGTTCGTTCTGCATCAACGTGCTCTCCGACGCCCAGGAGGACCTCTCCAACGCCTTCTTCCGCAAGGACGGAGACCCGTGGGAGGGGACGGGCTGGGTGCCGGCGGCATCGGGTTCACCGGCCATTCCGTCCTGTCTGGCGTCCATCGACTGCTCGATACACGAGGTGGTCGATGCCGGGGACCACCTGTTCGTCATGGGGCTGATCACAGGCCTCTCACACGTCGACGAGGGCTCGCCGCTGGTGTTCCTCGGAGGTCGGTACGGCCAGTACCGCCCGATGGCCTGATGGCCGTCTACGCCCTGGGCGACCGGGTTCCCCAGGTCCACCCCACCGCATACGTCCACCCGCTGGCCGTTGTGGTCGGCGACGTGGTGCTCGGACCGGAGTCCAGCGTGTGGCCCCATGCGGTGATCCGGGCCGACGACAACCGCATCAGCATCGGCGCCCGTACCTCGGTGCAGGACAACGCCGTTCTCCACTGCACGAGCCACCTGCCGACGATCGTCGGCGAAGACGTCACCCTGGGGCACCTCTGCCACCTGGAGGGCTGCACCATCGAGGACCGGGCACTGGTGGGCGTGGGGGCGGTCGTCCTGCACGAGGCGGTGGTGGGTCGGGGATCCATCGTCGGTGCCAATGCCGTTGTCCGCAACGGACAGGTGGTGCCCCCGCTGTCCATGGCCCTCGGTGTGCCGGCCGTCGTCCGCGAAGGTGTGGTCGCCGAGGACACCAACATGACCAACGCCATGGTCTACGTCGAGCGGGGTCGCCAGTTCCGCGAGACACTCCGAAGGGTCGACTGAGCGGGTGTCCACCGCAGGCCTGGTCACGAATGGAGCCGCCGAGTCCCTCGAGAACCACCGGTTCGCTTCCGGGGACCTGACGCTGGCAGCACACCTTGAACGTCCTCCGGGCGGTGGGACGGGCCTGCCCGGGGTCGTCATCTGCCATGGCTTCCCGAGTGGACCGGATGGTGGTGCCAACTCGGTGACAACCTTCCCGGAACTGGCGTTCCGTATCGCCACGGAGATGGGGTGGGTGGCGATGGTGCCGTACCTGCGGGGCATGGAAGGTTCCGAAGGGGACTTCAGCCTGGACGGGTGGCGGGATGACGTGGTGGCGGCCGTCGCCGACCTGAGGGCCCAGCCCGGAGTGGACATGGTCTGGGTGGTCGGGTTCGGTACCGGTGGGGCGCTGGCGATCTGTGCGGCGGCGGTGGATGAGGAGATCATGGGAGTGGGAGCCCTGGCAGCACCCGCCGACTGGTCTGGCTGGGCGGCCAACCCGCGTCGCCTCCTGCTGCACGCACGCGACTGCGGACTCCTCAACATGTCTGGCACCCCGCCGGACTTCGGGCGCTGGTCGGCGGCGCTGAGCGAGGTCTCCGCCGAGCGGGCGGTGCAGTCAATGGCTCCGCGCGACCTGCTGCTGGTGCACGGCACTGATGACGAGTTCGTGCCGCCGCTCGACGGCCGGGTCATCGCCGGCCAGCACGGCTCGGCCGACCTTCGGATGATCGCCGGAGCGGGTCACCACCTGCGCCACGATCCACGTGCAATTGCCACCCTGCTGGGCTGGTTGGACCGCCAACGGCGGCAGTACGCCTGAGTCGGCGGGGTCGTTCCCGGTCGAGCCTGCTGGTACCGGGTATTCGGATCCGGGGATTGTTACTATCTGCGTAGGAGAAATACACGTAGTCACTACGGAGGCCCTTCGTCGGTACTCATCAGGATCCCGGCTCCAGGAGAGGAGAAACCGATGTCCGCAACCGATCTCGGCCTTGACCTGGGTCGCTACAAGCTCGGCTGGAGCGACGAGGAGAACTATGTCTTCAAGCCCAAGAAGGGCCTGAACGAGGACATGATCCGCGAGATGTCGTGGATGAAGGGCGAGCCGGACTGGATGCGGGACTTCCGCCTGAAGTCCTATGAGAGGTTCGGCCGCAAGCCCATGCCGTGGTGGGGTGGGGACATGTCGGGCATCGACTTCGACAACATCTTCTACTACATCAAGCCGACGGAGTCCCTCGCCGACGACTGGGACCAGGTTCCCGAGTCGATCAAGAACACATACGAGAAGCTCGGCATTCCCGAAGCCGAGCGAAAGTATCTGGCCGGAGTGACCGCCCAGTACGAGTCCGAGGTCGTCTACCACCGCAACCGTGAGGACCTCGAGGAACAGGGCGTCATCTTCTGCGACATGGACACCGCGCTGCGGGAGTACCCGGAGCTGGTCAGGGCCTACTTCGGTCGGCTCATTCCGCCGGGTGACAACAAGTTCTCAGCCCTCAACTCGGCCGTGTGGAGCGGTGGCTCGTTCATCTACGTGCCGCCCGGCGTGAAGGTGGAGATGCCGCTGCAGGCGTACTTCCGGATCAACGCCGAGAACATGGGCCAGTTCGAGCGCACCCTCATCATCGCCGACGAGGGCTCCGAGGTGCACTACATAGAAGGCTGCTCGGCGCCCGTCTACAGCACCGACTCCCTGCACTCCGCGGTGGTCGAGATCGTGGTCAAGCAGTCGGCGCGGGTCACCTACACCACCATCCAGAACTGGTCCTCCAACGTCTACAACCTGGTCACCAAGCGTGCCCTCGTCGAGGCTGAGGGTCACATGGAGTGGATCGACGGCAACATCGGGTCGCGGCTGACCATGAAGTACCCGGCGGTCATCCTGGCCGGCCCGAAGGCTTCCGGCGAGGTGCTCTCGGTGGCCTACGCGGGCCATGGTCAGCACCAGGACGCCGGAGCCAAGATGACGCACGCTGCGCCCGAGACGACCTCCAAGATCGTTTCCAAGTCGATCTCCAAGGACGGCGGCAGGACCAGCTACCGCGGCCTCGTCAGGGTCGAGGATCATGCCTACGGCTGCAAGAGCCACGTCCAGTGCGACGCCCTGATCTTGGATGACGACAGCATCTCTGACACCTACCCCTACATGGAGGTCGGTTCGGCCGACGCCGTGATCGGCCACGAGGCCACCGTGTCCAAGGTCGCCGACGACCAGCTCTTCTACCTGATGAGTAGGGGGCTGACCGAGGAGCAGGCCATGTCGATGGTCGTGAACGGCTTCATCGAGCCGATCACCCGGACGCTGCCGATGGAGTACGCCGTGGAGTGGAGCCGTCTCATCGAGCTCCAGATGGAGGGTTCGGTCGGCTGACCGGGCCCGCCCGGTCTCATCCGGCCGAGGGAGCGGTCACACACTCGGCGATCGGTGCGGGGCACACTGGGTCCATGCCGATGCGCCAGGACTGCAAGAACTTCGAGAGCCGGAGTTACCCCAACGGTGACACGGTGCGGAAGTGCAATCTGGACCTCGCCCCTGAGGCGCCGTGGCGCTGCCCCGATGACTGCGGGTCATTCGCAAAGCGCCGTGTGGACGTGAACTGGAGCCACGGGACCCTCATCACGCCGGAGACGCCGGACGAGCCCGCCAGCCTGGGCGAGGACGGGAGCATCGCCGCCCTGCTGGACGCCGCAGAAGACATCATCAACGCTGCGGGACCGCAGGTGATGGCCGACCTGGATGCCGAACGCTCAGGGAAAGGCCGCTTCCGCCGAAAGAAGAAGGGCGACAAGGGCCCAAAGGACGGTCGGGGAAAGGGCCGTCGCCGCAGGTAGCAGGCCCTCAGCCGTCGGTCAGGTGGACCTCGACGACGGCCGTGAACGGAATGTGCACCGTGGAGCCGTCGGGGCACGCCACCATGAGCAGGTCCACGCCCAGGCGGGCGAGGGTGCCGGGTACCGGATCAGGAGAACCGTCGACCGTCACACGGACCGTGGGCTGTTCGGCCACGAGTCGGTCCAGCGCCGAACGGAGGTCCAGTCGGTCAACGGCATCGCCCACCGGGCGGTCGCCGACGAGGGCCGGACCGCCGGGAGGGAGCCGGATGGCGGTGATGGCGCCACGGCTCAGCAGGCAGAGTTCGCCACCGGCCAGGCGTAGTGCCACGAGGTCGCTGCCCAGGGCCTCGATGCGTCCCGATCGACGCATTCCGGTGGTCAACGAGAGGGTCACCGGGTCGGAGCGTTCGGCCAGGTCCACGAGGAGGCCTCCCAGGTGTCCCGATTCCTCCGTACGGAGCCGGAGCCAGGCCTCCTGTCCGATGCGACGAACGGCCTCCTCTGCATCCGCCCGGGCGGCGAAGCGGCGCAGGTCGTCGTCGGAGCCGGGGCCGGTCATCGGTCGTATCCCGGACACTCGCGGTCGAGCTTGCGGATGAGGCCCGGCCATTCGGTCGCACCGTCGTAGTTGTAGTGCGGTGATGCGTACATCTGCTCCTGGAACTGCTCGGCCTCGGCGTCGGAGATGAGGTGAAGGTCGCTGCCGGTCGCCATCGCGCGGATCTGGATTTCGCAGGCCTGGCGCAGGAAGAACGATCGGAAGAACGCCTCGCCGGCCGTACGCCCGAAGGCGTAGTGCCCGTGGTTGCGACTGATCAGGAGGTTGTGGCGCTCCGCCAGGCTGCTGAAGAGGGAGCCGAACTGCCCTGTCTCTTCGAATCTGTAGTCGAGGTAGCCGAGCATGTGCCCGAGGTAGACCGCTGGCTGGTTGACCCACAACAGGCCGCACTCCAGCGAGCCGACCGCGGTGACCGGTACCTCGTGGCCGTGGATGAAGAAGTCGATGTCGGGCCGGGCGCCGAAGATCCACCTACACAGGTTGACGGCACCGTCGTTTGTCCATCGACGGTCGTCGTGCACCGGCGTGCCCTCGGCGGTGATGGTGATGAAGCTGGACGCCGTGGCCTCTTCCCAGAACATGCCGTAAGGGTGGGTGAGGTACTGGTCGGGCTGGTCCGGGACCCGGGCGCCGATAGCGCCGTTGACGAGGTCGCTCATGTCGTAGAGGTGGATCGCCCGGTAGAGCGCAGCCAGGTCGATCCGGGCCCGCCATTCGGCTTCGGTGTAGCCGGACCGATCCGGTGGGTCGGCCGCCGCTGTGGTCCCGTGGAGGTCGGCGGTATCGCCGGGATCGGTCATGGCCCTCCCTCCAACTCTGTTCGGCCGTTTCGCATTATGCCCCTCCTGCGAACGCTCCCACTATCCTTGTGGACCGCACATGGAGTCGACCGCTGTAACCGTCACCGTTCCCGGAAACGACCTCATGTCGGACCTCGTCGGCGAGAGCGACATGCTGCTTCGGCGCATCGAGGGGGCATTCCCCGGATCCGACATCCACGTTCGTGGCAACAGGATCACCATCGATGGGCTGCATGCCACCACCGTCCGACGGGTGTTCGACGAGGTGGTCGTCCTCCTGCAGAGCGGGCTCCTGGTCGACGAGATGACCCTGGACCGGACGATCGCCATGGTTCGGGCCGACGAACGGCCATCCGAGGTACTCACCACCGAGATCCTGCGATCGGCGCGCGGCAAGCCCGTGAGACCCCGGTCGGCCGGCCAGAAACGCTACGTGGAGGCGGTCACCGATGGGATCATCACCTTCGCCATCGGACCGGCCGGCACCGGTAAGAGTTGGCTGGCCGTGGCGATGGCGGTCAGGGCCCTGCAGGCCGGACAGGTGGATCGCATCGTGCTGACCCGACCCCTCGTGGAAGCCGGCGAGCGGGTGGGGTTCCTGCCCGGTGACCTGATGGCAAAGGTCGACCCGTACCTGAGACCCCTCTACGACGCCCTCTTCGACATGGTGGATGCCGAGTCCGCCCAGCGGCTCCTGGATCGTGGGCTGGTCGAGGTGGCGCCGCTGGCGTTCATGCGGGGGCGGACCCTCAACAACAGCTTCATCATCCTGGACGAGGCGCAGAACACGACCCCGGAGCAGATGAAGATGTTCCTCACCAGGGTCGGCTTCGGATCACGCGTGGTGGTCACCGGGGACATCAGCCAGGTCGACGTCCCCGACGGCCGGAGTGGCCTCGAGGGTCTGGAGCCGATGCTGGCCGGTATCGACGGGCTCGCCTTCGTGAGACTCGGGGCCGCCGACGTGGTCCGCCACCGGATAGTCCAGGACATCGTGGAGGCCTACGAGCGGGCCGGAACCGACAGGCCGGACGGCAACGGGGCCAACCGGTGAATCCTGGGCGCGAAGACGGGTCTGCCTCAGACCGCCCAACCGTGATCGTGGACGACGAGAGGGAACCCGACGGCTCCGACCACGCCGTGGACGTCGACAGGTGGGCCGGCCTCGTGGCTGATGTCCTCGACGACGAAGGTCTCTCCGACCGAGAGGTGGAGGTGCACCTGCACTTCGTGGACGAGTCGGCGATCGGGGACCTGAACCGCGATCACATGGGTGTCTCGGGTCCGACCGACGTGCTGGCCTTCCCGGTGGACGACCCGGCGATGGTCCCCGACGGGATCCCGGTGCTGCTGGGAGACGTGGTGGTCTGCCCTTCGGTCGCCGCCAGGCAGGCTCCTACCCATGCCGGCGACTACGACTCCGAACTCTCGCTTCTCATCGTGCACGGTGTACTGCACCTCCTGGGCCACGACCATGCCGAGCCCGCGGAGACCGAGGCCATGCAGGCCCGTGAGCGGCTACACCTCGCGCGCTACGGGATGGTCCGTCCGTGAGCCTCGGGGTCGGACTCCTGATCGTCGGGCTGCTCATGGCGGCCAGCGCGGTCCTGGTGGCCACCGAGACCAGCCTCCTGCACATTCGCCGCGCCAGGGCAGAGGTGCTGGCCGATCCGAACGGAGACACCCGAGGGGCCGACGACAGGACTGCGGAACTTCTCCGGCTGTTGGACGACCGGGTCCGCGGCCTGGGCCCGGTGCTGTTCCTGCTGATGGCCTTCCGACTCATCGCAGCCGGCCTCCTGGCCGTGCTGGTGGCCGACCGCCATGGCGCCGGGTGGAGCGCCGTGGCCCTGACGGCGTTGCTGGTCGCCGGCTTCGCCCTGACCGATGTGCTCCCCAGGACCATCGCGTTGCGATCCACCGACCGACTGGTCCTCCGATTGGCTCCGTTCGCCCTGGCGGTCGGTCGGATCCTGCCGGTCCGGTGGCCGGCACTGGGACTGGTGGGGTTGGCCGAGCGCCTGTTGCCGCGCCGGCTCAGGACGGGTGGACCAATAGTTTCTGAAGAGGAGTTGCTGGCCGTGGCAGAACGTGCCCTGGCCTCACGGTCGATAGATGCCGACGAGCACGACCTGATCGAGTCGGTGATCGCCTTCGGTGACACGCTCGTCCGTGCGGTGATGGTGCCCCGGCCGGACATGGAATGCGTGGCTGCTGACCTGACCGTCGCCGAGGCGATGGCTGTGGCCGCACGCAACGGACACAGCCGCGTACCCGTGAACGGCGACGGCGTGGACGACATAGTCGGCGTCGTCCACGCGAAGGACCTGATGCGGGCCCATCTGGAGGGAAACGACGATGCCCCTGTGAGCGGGTTGGCCCGACCACCGCGCTTCGTTCCCGAGACCAAGCAGGCGGACGACCTGCTCCGGGAGATGCAGGAAGATCGGTACCACCTGGCCATCGTGGTCGACGAGCACGGTGGCACCGCGGGGCTGGTGACCATGGAGGACCTCCTCGAAGAGGTGGTCGGGGAGATCGAGGACGAGTTCGACCAGGCCGAACCCACGGTTCAGCCCCTCGCCGGTGGCGGACTGCGGGTCCACGGACGGATGCCGATAGATGAGCTGAACGACCTCCTGGGCGAGACGCTGCCGGAGGGAGACTGGGACACCGTAGGGGGACTCATCTTCGATGCCCTCGGCCACGTACCCGTCGTCGGCGAGGGCATCGAGGTGGCCGGCCGACGATTCGGGGTGGAGCAGGTCGAGGGTCGGAGGATCACGAGCGTCAGGATCGGCGGACCGGGGGTGGCCCCGTGAGCTCGGTGGAGAGCGAGACGTCGGACGTGTACAGGTCGGGCTTCGTGACGCTCGTTGGTCGACCCAACGTCGGCAAGTCAACGCTCCTGAACCGGTTCCTGGGGCAGAAGGTGACGATCGTCTCCGACAAGGCGCAGACCACGAGGACCGAGGTTCGCGGTGTCCTGAGTCGCCCCGGGGTTCAGGCGGTGTTCTGCGACACTCCAGGCATCCACAAGCCCCGGACGCTGCTGGGAGAGAGGCTGAACCGGACGGCCCGTGCCACCCTCGGTGACATGGACGTGGTGCTCTTCCTCGTGGATGGCGATGGTGGAATCGGCAGGGGTGACGAGTTCGTAGCTGCGGGCCTGCCAGCGGATCGCACGGTCCTGGTCTTGAACAAGACGGACAGGACGGCCAGGGACCGGGTCGCCCAACAGCTGATGAAGGCCAGCGGTTTCGGCTTCGACGAGTACTTCCCGGTATCAGCCGAGACAGGTGATGGCGTCGACGCACTTCTGGAACACGTCCTGGGTCGGCTTCCCGAGGGTCCGCAGTTCTACCCGGACGACATGGTCACCGATGTGCCCGAAGCCTTCTGGGTGGCCGAACTGGTACGCGAACAGCTCCTGGCGATCGTGAGGGAGGAGCTCCCGCATTCCATCGCGACACGCGTGACCGAGTGGGAGTGGCCCCGGATCCGCTGCGAGATCCTGGTGGAGCGTGACTCCCAGAAGGGGATGGTCATCGGGAAGAAGGGTGCGGTCCTGAAGCAGGTAGGGATCGCGGCCAGGGAGCAGCTCCCGGAGGGGGCGTTCCTGGAGCTCGTCGTCCGTGTGGACAAGGACTGGCAGCGCCGCTCCAAGGCCTTGGATCGGCTCGGGTACTGACCGACCGGGCGCCTACCGGGCCGAACCGTGTATGCCCTCCAGGAACGACGTGACCTCTGCCGGATCCGAGGTGCGTGCCATTGGTGGCATGGCCTCCAGCAGGTCCCACCGGTAGGACCTGCTCGTGGCGAGCCGCCTGTCGAGGACAGCGACGACGCCTATGTCGCTCCCGGCGCGGATGAGGCGTCCGGCGCCCTGGGCCAGGTCTGTGGCTGCCCGCGGCAGGTCGATCTCCCGGAATGCCCCTTCTCCCACGAGGTCACGCCTGGCGCTCAGCAACGGATCGTCGGGGCGTGGAAACGGAATCCTGTCGATGACCACCAGCGAGAGGCTCGGGCCGGGGACGTCGATGCCGTGCCAGAGGCCCTTCGTACCGAAGAGGCAGCTCGTCTCCTCGTCGGCGAAGCGCGCCATGAGGAGCGGCCGGGGCAGGTCGTCCTGGTGCAGGACCGTCCACGGGAGCCGGCCCCGGAGTGCCTCGACGGCCTCGTCCAGGGCCCGTCGGCTGGTGAACAGGGCCAGCATCCGTCCGCCGGCGGCGACCGCCAGTCGTTCGATCTCGTCGTGGCAGGCCGTCCTGTAGTCGGCCTCGCGGGGGTCGGGGAGCGAGGTGGCGCAGTAGAGGAGCGCCTGCCGGTCGAAGTCGAATGGGCTGCCGACGTCCTCGAACCGGTGTAGGTGGTCGGTCAGGCCGAGACGGCCAGCCAGGTTCGCCGGCACCGTGGCGCTGGTGAGGACGACCGTGCGGTCACCCCAGAGTCGCTGGTCGAGCACCTCGGACACCTCCACCGGGGAAACGTGGAGCACCGGCCGATCGGGCCGCCCCTCCACCCAGGCCACCTTGGGCCCGGGCACGTGGCCGCCGTCCAGGTCGAGCGCGGCGTCGACGTCGCCGGAGAGCGTCCCGAGTGCCTGGAGGGCGCGGGCCCGACGGGCCGCCACGTCGCCGGGTCCATCGGTCGGCACGTTCATCAGTTCGGAGCGGAGCCCGGCCAGCCGGGACCGGGCCAACTCGAGCGCGCTGCGGAGGTCGCCGTCGTCGGCCGGGACCAGGCGACGGCCGATGTGTCCGGCGATGGCGTCGACCAGGTGGCCCGCCAGGTCGTTGACGTCCTCGACCGCCCTGGATCCGGTCAGGATCGAGCGGGCACTGCGGACCAGCGCCGTGAAGCGGCCACCCCAGAGCTCGAACCCGCAGGCCTGGGCGAGGACGTCCTCCGTCTGGTGGGCCTCGTCGAGGATCGCCAGACGGTGTTCGGGAAGGATCTGGCCGTCCGTGGCCACGTCGATCCCGTACAGGTGCAGGTTGGTGACGACCACGTCGGCTTCGGCTGCCGCCGCCCGCGCCTTCTCGGCGAAGCAGTCCGCACCCCGCGGGCACCGGACGGCTCCCGGACACTCGTGGGAGCCCACGCTCACCGCCGACCAGGTTGCGGGGGTGGGTTGGCTGGGGAGGTCGGCCCGGTCGCCGGACCGGGTCACGTCGGCCCAGGCGGCAATGGCCTGCAACTGTTCGGCATCGGCCGTCTCGGCGAGCCCGTCTAGGGCCTGCTGGGCTGCGGAGCCGGCCACCTCGTCGAGCCGCTGGCGGCAGACGTAGTTGGAGCGACCCTTCAGGACGGCGAAATCGAAGGGGTGACCGAGGTGTTCGGCCAGGAACGGGAGGTCCTTTCCGGCCAATTGGTCCTGGAGGGCCTTCGTGGCCGTGGCGACGATGGTGGTCTGGCCTGAGAGGATCGCCGGCACGAGGTAGGCCAGCGACTTCCCGGTTCCCGTGCCGGCCCGTATGACCAGGTGGGATCCCTCCTCTATCGCCTCTGCGATCCGTCGCGTCATCGCCTCCTGGCCCGGGCGACGCTCGCCGCCACCCGGAAGGGCCCCGCAGACCTCCTCCAGGGCGATCGCCGCCTCCTCAGCCCTGCTCGTCGGCCCTGCCACACGCCGGAGGCTACGGCCGGCCCTCCACTCCGGGGTCGACCGTCACGGCCCCGACACCGGTGGATCGGGAGTGGCGGGTAGTTTCGTGCCGTGCTCTCCTCGGACCTCGACCGGGCCCGGATCCCCGGCCACATCGCCTGTGTGATGGACGGCAACGGACGTTGGGCGGAGCAGCGCGGCCTGCCCAGGACCGAGGGCCACACGGCCGGCGAGAAGGCCCTGTTCGAGGTCCTCGACGGCGCCGACCAACTGGGCGTCCGGTGGTTCACCGTCTACGCCTTCTCGACGGAGAACTGGCGCAGGCCTGCCGACGAGGTGCAGTTCCTCCTGCGCTTCAACGAGGAGATCCTCCTGAACCGCCAGGAGGAACTGCACGAGCGCAACATCCGCATCCGGTTCATCGGCCGACGGGACCGGCGGGTTCCGCGACGGCTGGTCCGGCGCATGAAGGAGGCCGTTGAGCTGACGAAGGGCAACACCGGCCTGACGTTCACCATCGCCTTCAACTACGGCGGCCGGGCGGAGCTCGTGGACGCCGTCCAGCGGATCGTGGATTCGCGGGTGAAGCGGGTGTCGGAGAAGACGATCGTCCGCCACCTCTACGACCCGGAGATGCCCGACCCAGACCTGGTGATCCGGACTTCCGGCGAGTACCGGGTGTCGAACTTCCTGCTCTGGGAGATGGCGTACAGCGAGCTGGTCTTCAGCGAGACGCTCTGGCCGGACTTCAGGCGGGAGCACCTGTATGCGGCGATCAAGGAGTACCAGGATCGCGACCGGCGCTACGGCGGCGTCGGCGACGTCGACGGGGACGCTGGAATCCTCGGGTGACCCTCTACAGCGATGACGGGATCGTGCTTCGGACCTGGCGGCTGGGCGAGGCGGACAGGATCGTCGTGTTGTTCACAGCCGGGCATGGCAAGGTCCGGGCGGTCGCCAAGGGGGTTCGTAGGACCCGGAGCAAGTTCGGCGGGCGGCTGGAGCCGACGAGCCACGTCACTGCCCAGCTCTTCGCCGGAAGGGGAGAGCTCGACATAGTCACCCAGACCGAGACCATCGACCGGTTCGAGGGCCTGCGTCTGGATCCCGACCGCTTCGCCGATGCTTCGGCGCTGCTAGAGGTGGTCGACGTGGTGAGCCTTGACCGGGAGCCCGACGAGCGCCGCTACCGGATGCTGCTGGGTGCACTGCGGATACTCGACGAGCGCCCGTCGTCGCTGATAGTGCCGGCGTTCTACCTGAAGCTGCTGGCCAACGAGGGGCTGGCACCGCAGCTGGACCGTTGCGTGCAGTGTGGTGCCGAGGAGTCCCTGGTGGCCCTGGACATCGGCGAGGGCGGTGTGCTCTGCGTCGACTGCCGGAGGGGGCGACCGGTCAGCGAACCGGCCCTGGCCGTGCTGCGGGCGATCCTGGGTGGCGGGTTGACCGATGCGCTGGAGGTGACGGACCCCGGGGTCTGTGGCGAGGTCGACGCGCTTGCCACGGCGGTTGCCGAATACCACCTTGAGAGGCGGCTCCGGTCCCGGCGGGTCATGGACAACGCCTGAGGATTTCCGATCCGACCTGCTGGTCGGTTCGGCTCGGCTCAGATCAGGTCGTCTCCCGGTATCTGGTCGTTGCCCTGGACATCGTCCAGTCCCGGAACGAAGAACGGCTGACCAGCCCATCCACGGTCGACGACGAGCGTCGCCCCGATCCTGTCGCCGATCCGACGGTGACCCGTGCTGGCCAGGATCAGGCCAGCCTCGATGATCGGAATGAACGGTATGGGAATCACCCACGGGAGGGTCCGGCCGGCGGCGCCACGGAACCCGGGCAGGCCACCGTCGTAACGGTTCACGACGCGTAGCCCGGTGACGGCCTTGCCGAGGCTGAACCCGGTGGCCATCGTCAGGCCCACCTGGTTCAGGACCATGAGGAGGGTCGCTGTGTAGATCACGGATGGATTGATGGTCAGGTTCCCGGCCTCGTCCATGAACGCCACGCCGCTGCGGTGGATCATCAGGATGATGATCGCCATGAAGAGGCTGTCCAGGATCCACGCCACGAACCGTCGACTCGCGACGGCGGTCGGGTCGTTGGTGGTGGCGCCACCCCCCCGAAGTCGCTGCATGATGTTCACTGGCCCATTCTGGCCCCGG
>Ga0206681_10000156_pt1 | contig 41877 bp, 51 predicted proteins | sample M150012015metaG_FD_161048 | JGI IMG/M metagenome (GOLD analysis project Ga0206681, IMG submission 161048) | Ammonia-oxidizing marine archaeal communities from Monterey Bay, California, United States - M1 500m 12015 | ecosystem: Environmental > Aquatic > Marine > Intertidal zone | place: USA... | reverse complement strand
ACTCTCATACTTTAAATAAGAAATCAGATCAAGCGTTCACCAACTTTGAAATGAATTCAAATTTTGAAGTTTCCAATGAGCGTGTATACTCCGCAAAAGAGGGTGGATACAAAGCGTATTTAACCTCACCTGAAGGTAGAGAGAATGAATCTTCTATTCCTATGAAGACATCTCTAGCTCCTAAGTCGGATGAGAATGCGGTTAATGCACCACAGTTTTTATCAACGAATTTAATCTTTGATACGGGGATTGTACCGGTGAAACCTAAGTATACCCCTAAAAAGACTAAATCAGATAAACCTGCAGCTAAATCTAAATCTAAACCTGCTACTGCTACCGCAGAGGCATTTGATGAGGAGGCAATGGTGGCAGCTGCCCCTAAAGACTTTGCTGAACAGCAGCAGATGTTAGCAGAGTATAAAGAAGCTGAAAGAAAAGAAAAAGAAGTTAAGGAAGCTGAGGAAGCTAAGGAAGAAAAGTATATTCCTAATCCACATGGAGAATTTGTAGGTAAAGAAGAATCGGAAGGTTCTCCAGCTATAAATGAAGAGGCGGAAGAGAGGGCTACAGAGGAAGATGATGAGTTGAATAGTTACCGTCTACCTAGCGAGGAGTCAGCAAAAGAAGATAAAATAGATATAGCAAAAGAACGTGCTTGGTTCCAAGAGCGTTTCCCGGACATTCCATTTGAGGTTGTAAAAGACCTTATCGATGGTAAGGCAATGGGTAAGTTTATGATCTACGGTAAAGTTCTGGTATCACGACTGGCAACAGAGGGTACCACTTACCACGAGGCATGGCACGTTGTTTCAAACCTGTACTTAACTCAAGATGAGGTAAATGCAGTTTACAAAGAGTTCCGCTCTACTAAAGGTCAAGCTAAAACTTACGAAGGTGTTACAAAGGACATCAAAGATTTTACAAACAAAGAGGTAGAAGAAGCTTTGGCAGAGGAATTCCGTCACTATATGTTAAAGGGAGAATTTGCAGGGGTACTAAGCCCTAAGAAAAAGAACTTCTTCCAACGTCTTAAAGATTTCTTAATGAGACTTCTTTGGGGAGATACGACTATTGAACATGTCTTCGACAAGATTAAAAATAATGGTTATAAGAATGCGCGTGTTAAAAATAAACTAGGACGCGCTAACTTTTATTCTACAGCTCTACCAGGTAAATCGGTTAAGTATACCCGAGAGGTGATGTCAAATATAGATGTCATGTTCTTTAACTCTCTAGCAAAGTCAGGTACGGCTTTAGATCAGTTTTATGGGGAGATGGAAGGAGATAATCTTCAAGAGTATTATAAAACTTACTTTGAAAATTCTATAAAGGATAAAAAAGGTAAAGAGGATATTCAGAGAGATTGGGAAGTTGTAAAGGCAATGCACTTAGCTCAATTAGAGCGGTACGGTTTCCAGTTTGATCAGGATACAAATATAGATGAAGCTACAGGTGAAGACACCGAAGTAAATGCTGTTAAAGATTCAGCCTTTGGTAAGACCTCTATAGAGCAAAGTACTATTAAGACTATGCCTAAAGCGGTGGAGATGTTAATTAGAACACTTCCGAGAAGAAGTCAAAAGGTTTCCACTAAAGGCGCTAATTTGGTTGTGAAAGGTACAGAGTATGCTTTTGCCCAAGCTGTAGATTATCAGCAGACCGTTAATAACCTTCATAATTTACTATCAGGTGTAGAGACATTCTCCGAGATGGTTGAGATTCTTTACGATAATAAAAGTGTACATCCAGAGTATTTGGATTTACTCCGAAGATTGTATGTGAAGAAGTTGCATAAAGACGGTATTGTAACTGAGATACCTGTAGAAGATTTAACCACCAACCAACACCGTGTTCAAACAGAGTTTTTCAAGCAGTTTAGTAAGACAAAGAATGATTACTTGATGAGTATCGTTAAGGAAGACGGTTCGGTTTATACATTTGACTCTACAACACAAGGGGTTGAAAAGAAATTAAAAGAAGAGTTTAAAGCAAACTTAAGATCTCAGGTAGGGCTTACAGATTCTATCGTAGTGGTTAAAGATGGGAAGCTTCAAATAGATGTGAATAAACAATTCAGCCTTAATGGTAAGCGTCTTTCTTTAAAGTCTATAAGTGATACCAGTCCTAAACTACCTAAAGCTTCTTGGTTAAAGATACTAGAGAAGATTGGAGTTCAGTTTACAGATGCAAGTCTGTTAGATGATCAGTTTATAGATCAGTCTAAAATGTTTGTAGACTCTCTTGCGAATACTGAAGATGTGGTTTCTGATTTATATGCAGATGTAGATTCAGGATCTCAAGTAAAATATTTCTTCGAGCAGGAGATGAAAGCTAGAGAAGACTACGAATTATCACACAGGAACCCATCGGGGAATACCGTGTATGGTATTTCAGAACATTCTTTCTTGTCTAAAATTGTAGATGCATTAAAGCTGGAGAGAATTCCAGAGCATTTAATCCCAAGTAACAATCCATTTACAGCAGGTTCACGCATTCTAAAGCGAATTTTTAGCGGTTTAGGAAACGTGAAGTTTGGTATTCAAATCATTGAAGGTTTGGAAGCAGACGGTAAAAGTGGTCAAGGAAATATAGCTTCTAAATTGAAGTCTCCAGATTATTTAGCCATTCAAGTAAATTCTATTCTTAATGGGGTGATACCTTTCTTAAGAACGTCGGATAAATCTACCGAGTATGGAATTAATTTCTCGGAGGTTATGGTAGGTAATAATTCAGAGTTCTTCAATGCATTAAGAGGTTATCTTATAGATGAGCTCCAGGTAATTCAAAATTTCAAAGTAGACGGTACAGGGAAAGAATTTAAAACTTACGCTAAGAATGGTACAGAGTTAAGATTCTTTAAAGACATCCTTACAAGTATCTCTATTGCGAATGTTGCCAATGGTAAGATGACACCTGAAGCCTTTGTGAAAAAGAATAAGACTAAGATTGATGCCGCACTTAAAGTGTGGTTAGAGAAAGAGACTGCAGAGATGGTAGCGCTTTTAAAAGAGCAGGGAATGTTTGACTTCAGTAAGAAGAAGGGTTTGACGGGGTTTGATCCTAAAGTTCTATCAGCAGATATTAAAAATGACCCAGTATTACTAGAACATCACTATTCTCAATTAGCTACCCGGATTGTAAGAAATTCTACAATTGGGTACATCGAGCAGACCAAATTGTTCACAGGTGATTTAGCCTTCTTTAAAGATTTATTCAAACGTACAGCTGGTTTATCTGGTACAAAGACTTCACCATCGGTGGATGAGCGTACCAATAAATGGTTGGCGAAAAATAGAAAGCGTAAAGATGGTAAGAAGCCTGATGGTAAATTAAATGTCATCACGCGTAATGATGTGATAGTAAAGAGTGCTTACCTCGCAGAGCTTGAAAGAGTTCTTGGTGACCGTATTGGAGAATATGCGGGTATGGAAGAGGCAGATGCGCAGGGTCTAATGTCCTTTGATGAATACCGTGAGATGAAAGATCGTTTGGGTGAATGGTCTCAGGCTATGGAAGACTTATACCAAGGGAAGATTAAAGGTGGAACAAAAGCGCTTTCTCGAAAAGAGATGATGCTGTTCCCGCCAATCAAACCTATGTATTACGGTCCTCAAAAAGCTGAGGGAGTTTACGCTCCCCTATACCTGAAGTTATCTTTAATGCCTTTGTTACCTTCTATGATTAAAGGGAGAAACTTAGAACAGTTGGCTAAGGATATGTCAGACAATCAAGTGGGTATTCACATCTTTTTCTCAGGGGTAAAAGTTGGAGCTAAAGGGAAATCTGTAAAAGGAGATAAACGTGGTACTCACGCCGTTGAGTTGGATAAGTTCTACACGGAAGAGGGTGGAATGGCGCCAATTACTAAAGCTAATATCTCAGAGATAGATTATAAGTACTTCGGTATTCAGGTTGAAGTTGCACCAAAGGTGAAAAAGAAAATTAAGTTTGGAACACAACTTAGAAAGTTAATCGCTTCAAACTTATTTGAGAACGGTGCTATTAAAAGTATCACCACTAAGGACGGTAAATTAACAGGAGAGCAGACACAGGAACTATACGAGGAATACAACGAGACAATCGACCAACTGATTGAAACTGACTTCAATGAGTTGCTGGATAAGTTGAAATTAACTGAGACCGAAGACGGCTACACTTTAGATAAGCAAGATTTCGATGCCTTTAAACAAGTTTTATTGGAGGAGATGACTTCAAGAGAGTTGAACTTTAACATCATCGATGGTTTAGATTTAGCTTTTGAATCGGATGATAAACTCTTCGACGCTTTGATTAATAAAAATCAAATTGAATCGATACTGTTCTCTATGGTGCAGAACAATGTGGTTCGTCAAAAGATTAGCGGGGATATGAAAGTTCAGGTAGCCTCTACCGGATTTGAAGTGAATCGTGAAAATATTGAAGAGTCAAATGAACTGAAGTTTTATACCGATAAGGAGGGTGTAACGACCAGAGCAGAAGTGAAGGTTCCAATTCCTCAAGCTTTAATCCCTTGGATGATAGAGCACTACGGGAGTTTAGGGAAATTGAATGCGGCTATTGCAGATGGAACAGTTCGTGAGGAAGTTAAAGAACTTCTAAACCTTACAGGTTTCCGTATCCCAACTCAGGGTTACAACTCTATGGAGGCGATGGTAGTTCAAGAATTCTTACCCGCAGAAGGAGGACCAATGATTGTGGTTCCTTCGGAAATTGTTGCCAAGACCGGTTCCGATTTTGATATTGATAAATTGAATGTTCTGATTAAGAACTTTAAGATAGAAGACGGTAAGCTGGTATACCCAAGTGAAGGTAAATCTCATTTGCAAAACAAGTTGATGGACATCTTGGATACTTTCCTATTAGCCCCAGAGAACTTCAAGCAATTGATTACGCCTAACACTACGGAAATACTAGAGGGAAATGTAAAAAACATTAGAAAGCTAACCGGTAAGAAGCCCTTAAGTAGATCTAATACAGATGCAATGACACTGCGTCATAACTTCAATGTTGCTCAATACTTCTGGAGTGGTAAAGCAGGTGTAGGTGTGACGGCAAACTCACTGGTTCAACATGTACTTTCTCAGGTAACAGGATTGAAACTAAAAGCGCATCAAGGTACAGTAGCCTTTAAAGGATTTGAAGGTCAGACTGAATTTGAATTGGGTAAAAGTATGGATGTAAAGGGTGAGAACTCTATACTAGATGTACTCTCAAACTTTATAAATGCTTATGTGGATATTGCAAAAGATCCATTTGTATTTGATTTGAATGCGGGTCCTGATATGACGGGCGTTTATTTCTTCCTAACTCGTATTGGTGTACCAATTAAGACGCAGACATTGTTTATGACTCAACCAATCATGGTAGAGTTTGCAAAGCGTATGAATACAGAGCGTTCTTTATTGAAAACTGCTAAAGGAGAACAATCTTCAAGAGCTAGAATTATAAGTGATTTAATGGATAAGTTTGGTGGAAAAAGAAAAGACCAGACACTTACAGATGCATTACTTACAAAAAGTTTAAAAGGAACTCTCTCTGAGTCTGAACACAAACAACTTCAGGTGAGTGTCCTGCACGAGTTTTCAAAATACTCGGAGTATGCAGATGACTTATTTGAATTACAGCAAGCAACTTCACAGGATACTAAGGGTGTAGGTCGTTCAAGAGCTCACCTAAAAGTGATCAACTCTAAGGTTGCTAAGGTAGAGGGGAAAGATCATTTCATAGGCTTGGATAAGATGTTCTCTAAAACTTTCTTAAAAGGGTTTAAGCGGGTAGCTGAGAAGAGTACAAACCTGTATAAGGAATTCTTCTTCACAGAAATGCCTGCACTTCAAGAGCCTTTGGAGTTACTTTTTAATGAGTTTAAAGACTCTCGTATTTCTGACTCAGACTTTACGGCAATTCTTTCAAAAGCGGAGGATCAGCTGATCACGATGATTCTTACCACTACTAAGGTGGACGGTTCTACTATTGGAGAACGTATGGAAGAGTTGATGCTTGGTTCAAACTCTTTAGCGATTCGCTTAGGGAAACACCAACGCAGCAATAAAAAGAATGTATTGGTTAATGAGCTTCTTCCAGTGATCTCCTCTACACGTAAAGGTGCAGAATTATCTCAGGATAATATCCGCTTATTTACGCAGCGTATCGATGCTTATACAAAAGATGAATTAGCAGATGGATTTAGAGAATTAGCGAACGGTACAAAAGAAGAGGCAAAACTTGCAGAAGACCTAGTAGATTTCTTACTTTTACAATCAGGAGTGGGCTTCTCACCGATTACTTATATGAGTATCATTCCTTCAGAAATCTACAGAGAAAAAGTACAGAAGTACATAGATGCCTACAAAGGATCTGGTACAAACATCACGGCAGCATTCGTCGATCAATTCTACAGAAACAATTGGAAAAACTCTAAGATAGTTCCTTATATAAAGGGGACTAAGAGTAATGGACAGTTTAGCGAGTCTCGTCTTAAGACGGTTCAAACTAGCTCAGGAGAGAAGTTACGGATGCATGTCTCTAACAATTCTTACCAGGCAGATTCGCCTTACTTAAGAACTACCAAGTATGTAGGAGTTGATCCTAAGACTAAAAAGAAGATTTACAGCACTGTAGTTCTTAAAAAGGTAGAAGAGATGGAGAAGACTACCGTGTTTGAAGCTGTGGGAGCATTAGGAGATGGACATCTATTATTAGAGTATTCTTTAGACTTGAACCCAGTTTCAATCTTGGATAAGAATAATGTAGGTGTTGATACCGAAGCTGCCGAGACATTAAAAGATGAGCAAGCGCTTGATCAGATAGGTGAGCGGGCAGTACGCGCAATCACTAGAAGAGTTCTTAAAGGTTTAGGTAAATCAACAGTAGCTACAAAGTCTACAAAATCATTTACCTCTAAAAAGGACCTTGCCGAAAATTTAAGAGCAATAGCAAAAAGAAAGGGTGCTAAGTATATGCATCTGACAACAGAAAAGGTCAACGAAGATTGGCAGAAATTTAAAAAGACAGGAGGAACCTTCGCAAAATTTGTCGAGGATATTACAAACCGAATTGAAAACTGTTAATACATGAGTTGTCCTAACGTAAATCACCCGGATTACAAAAAGCTTGTCGCTCTATACGGAGAGACAGGCGCATTTAGCATGTGGAATGAATTTGAAGGGTTCGATAATGACTATATCTCAGATGTGGTAGATCAGAACTCCGAACAATTGAAGTCCGCTGAAATCGACGCTAAGAAGGTGGAGAGTGAATTGGAATCTAAGATGAGAAACTTCTTCAATATGATGGGTTTCTCTATGGAGACTGTTGAGAGTATGCAGGATAAGTCGGGAGATTTAATTTCGGCACATGCCAAGGCAGATATGACGCGAAAAGTTGTGCAAGTTGTGCGAGGGGAACTTCCTACAGATGTACTTCCTGAAGAAGCTGCACATATCTTTGTGGAGGCTTTAGGTGAAGACAGTCCCTTATTCAAAGCGATGATGGATAAGGTTGAATCCTACCCGGTATATCAAGAGGTTGTAGAGCAGTACTCTTATATCTATCAAGGAGATACTTATAAGTTAAAGAAGGAGGCTGTAGGAAAATTAATTGCCCAGGAGATTATGAAAGTCTCTCAGGAAGATAATGGATTTCTTAAGCGTTGGTTCCAAAGAGTTCTTTCAGCCTTGCGTATTTCTTTCAATAAGAAATTAAAAGACCCTTATACACAAGCAGCTTATGACTTGATGAATTCTCGTTTGGATGCTTTGGATAAAAACAATATTACTGAGGGGGAGTTCTATTCTCTTCAGACCAATAAGACGCGGGAGATTATTGATCGCATCAATAAGAATAGAGAGGAGCACGAGATTCGTGAGATTCCCAATTCAGAACTCGACGACAAACATATTCCTCTAGGATTTGAAGGAACTACAGCCCGGTACTATAATAAAGTAACAGGTGAGACTGTAACTTCTCGTGTAACGGATAAAGCTTCTAAGGAGTTTAGAAAACGTATGGGTGAGGATGTTGCAAAAAACATTTCCAATAAAACAAGAAGTATCCATGCCAGGGAACTTGGAACAGAGATGCACGAGTTAGCTGAAGAGTTGATTAAGGTGGAAATTTCAGGTAAAGGTTCAGTAGCAAAGCCTTTACATTTAACCGGAAGTCAGTTTACAAACTTTAAAAAAGGAGTTGCAGACTTAGTAGCTCAAGCAAAAGAGACTCAGAACAAGATTGATCCAGATGCCAGCGTTACTTTCCTTCCTGAAGCATTGCTTATTGATCCTACAAAAGATATGGGGGGTTCTGTAGATTTACTTGTTATCTATTCGGATGGTTCTGCAGGACTTTTTGATTATAAATTCATCACCAATTTTGAAACCGTTGGTAAACAAGGCGCTAAGAAAGTTGTCGCTACCGATGTAGGTGAGATGAAGCGTAAAGGTTTTGAGATGCAAATCTCAGAGTACAAGCGTATGTTACTTCAAGTGTATGGGGTAACCAAAGTTAGAGAGTCCAGAATTGTACCGGTGAACATGCAGCTTAAAGGTAAGTTTGTCATGGACAATGGGAAGAAGGTATGGAAAGAGATTAAAGGGATAGACAAATTAGAGATTGGTGGGTCTAAAGAGTACCTCCAACAAATACCATTAGCTCAAGAGCGTACAGACGACAGTAAACTTAACGGTTTACTTGAATCTTTAGAGCGCACTAAAAAGCAGTTGGCAGAACGTCTTAAATCTAATTACTCGGATACAGCTCAGGTAGAGCATTTAAAAAAGCGTATCGATACTTTGAATAAAGGTATTCAAGGGATTTTAGTGCAAGGCTCTGTTGAGTATGTACTTGAGGATGCTACTAATTTAGTGGTTGAACTTTCGGAACGTATAGGAATTGAAGACCCTGCTAATCCCGACTATATGAGTTTTGAGGATATAAACATGGCGATGGATTCCTTGAAAGTATATGGTAGACTGGGAATTGAAACCAGTACAACTATTCAAAAGTTAAAGGAATCAGACCCTGATTTATATGAGGATTTAAGTAATCGTTTAGGGAGACTCTCACGGGAGGTTGATATTCATAAAGATCTACTGATTGATAAGATACATGAACGTATGAAAGATGAGGGTTATGGAGATGTTTCCAAACCTGCCAAAGAGATTTCAGCAATGTCTAGGCTGTTCACCTCTTTAAATCAAATTTCACATCCTATATTCCAAGCCTTTTCAAAATTAGTAACCAAAGCTATTGGGGATACTAAGAGAAAAATGAAAGCTGCTGAAGAGGAAATCCAAGAGACTACAAATGCATTAGAAGATTGGGCTAGAGCAAACGGTATGAGTTTGATGGACGCTTACAGAAAGATGATTAACCCGGATACGGGGAATCTATGGGCTGAGTTTAAGTCTGAATTATATGCTCAAAGAGATGTAGCAAGAGATGAACAGGATATTGAGTGGATGATGGAGAACTACCATCAGACTGCGGAAGATAAGAAGCGTTTTGAGGAGAATAAAAAGGAATACTTTGACATGCTTGAGCGTGTTTATGGTAGAACTTATATGGTAGATGGTGTAAAGAAATCCAATAAGAGTAAAGTAACCTTAATGAAGAATGCCTGGTTAGCAAAGTATGACCTTACAATTAAAGGAGGTAAAGCTGTTAATCCAACAGCTTGGTTTAATCGAAAGTATATGTATGCATCGATTAAGGATACAAGTAAGTGGCAGTCAGAGGAGTTTAAGTATATTCAAAGCAATGCTCCTATGAAAGCATTCTATGAAATGAACGCTAAATTCAATGAAGAGTTTAATGAAATTCTACCCGATAGAGTTTCGAATAACTTTGTAGCAAACATTCGTAGAGATACATTGATGAAAGTTGTGGAGACTGGAAGTCTGTCTCTCAAAGGTATGGGTTCTAGTTATTTAGATGGGTTGGAGGCTAGAGAAGATGATACTACTTTTGGTATGATTGATCCGGCTACAGGGAAACCTATCAATAAGATTCCTGTACATTTCACAAATGCAGATTTTAAAGACGGTAAACTTGACTTGTCTAATAAGAGTATTGACTTGGGTAGAAACTTAGCAATCTTTTCGAAGATGGCGTACAACTACGAGCACATGTCTGGTATTGAAGCTCAAGCTCTAGCGCTTAGGAACTCTCTTACTGACCCAAATAGAAAAGAATTAATAACAGATTCTGCAGGTAATAAACTGGTAGATAAAATAACTAACACTGCAATTAATGCAATTGGTCAAGGTTCCTCTTTGGAAACTTTTGATCGCTTTATGAAGTCTATTGTGTACGGGCAAAAGGTTCAGTCTAAAGATGTAGTTGTTCCATTTTTAGGGAAGAACATATCCTTAACTAAGGTAATAAAAGGTTCGATGTCTTGGTTCTCAGCTAAGTCCTTATCTATGAACTTCATATCTGCAGGAGCTTCTTATATGGCAGCGAAGACCAACACCTATATGGAGGGTGCTAAAGGTACTCACTACACCAACAAGAATATGAGGAGTGCTCATAAGCGCTTGATTTCAAACACAAAAGAATATCATCTGGCATCTGAGTATTTTGATGTGTCTCAAGAAGATTCGAATATGAGAACGGCAAATAATTTATCTGCCTCGAGAATACTGAGAGGTGTTACGATGGATAATTTATTCATACTCCACTCAAAAGGGGATAATGTAATTGATAATTCTATCCTTAACGCTATGCTGGAATCACATGGTATAGATGAAAGTGGAATGCCAACACATCTTGAATTACTACCCGAAGGAAGTAAGTCAATGCTCGAACTTCAATCTTTACAGGGAGATAAAATTCACTATGAAGGTTTAAGTGAAGCCGGGTATGATAGATTCAGAACTAAGGTTCGTTATGTAGCCTCTACCACTAAGGGGAATATGTCGGATGAGAATACGTCAACGGTAAAAACCTATCTCTTAGGGAATATGTTGATGCAATTCCGTTCGTGGATGCCTCGTATGGTGGAAGAGCGTTTTAAAGGGGATCGCTACAATCAGGATATTGAAAATTATGAAGTAGGTAGGTACATTGCTTTTGGTTCGCAGTTTACTAAAGATACTTTTATGCCTATGATGGGAAGTATCATTAAAGGGGTTATGACCTTTGGTGTACATGAATATAAAGGGAACCCTAAAGCAATCGCCTCAAGGTTTATAGAGTTTAAGCGTGAAAATCCAGATTCCACTCTTACATTAAAGGGATATACAAAGGTAATGCAGGGTCAAAACAAGGCAATGATTTTAGAGCTTAGAGTGATTCTTGGTGTACTAAGTATGGTGTTCGCTTTAGGAGCGGTAGATGATGAAGAGTATCCAGCATTAGCAAAGGTAAAGAAGTTAATAGAGCGTATCTACAATGAGTTGAGCTTCTTCATGAATCCACTTTCTATGATTCAGGTAATTAAATCTCCAATACCTATGTTAGGATTTATGGCAGAATTTGCAGATTTAATTGCAAATACGGGTGATGAAATTCGAGATGAGATTTGGGGAGAAAATTCTACAAGAGATCGTACTCCGAACTTCTATAAATCTTCTAGAATGTTACCGGGTGTGTCTGGGATAGTAAAAACTTTTGACCTATTCTCTGAAGATACAGATGATGAAGATGAATAACCATCGTTAACTAACGAAAAAAGGGGGCGATTAAGCCCCTCTTTTTATTTTACATCTACCTCATCTAGTGTAAGTGTACCGCAATACTGCATGCTTCGATCAATAGGCATGACTTGTTTATGCATAACACAACCAGATTTGGTGCAAATATCCTCTAGGATAGTTTTAAATTCCTCAAAATCAGAAGCTTCTATTACAGTCATAAAAGACTCAGAGACATCATTTTGAATTGCAGGGAGAATAGTGTGAATCTCCGTAACTTTATTGTGCCCAACCAAAAGGTTTACAAAATCCTCTTGGTCCTTAGTTGGAATTAAAAATTGTACATAGGCTCTGAAATTATAGCCGAAAAACTTTCTTGAAATACGGGCATGTATTCCCGTTAATGCCCCCTTTTCCAGGAGAGCTCTTACTCTTCTTAGCGTGGGACCGGGTGTTAAACCTACAGCCTTTGCTAAATCTTGATTGGTTAAGGACGCGTCTTCCTGTAACTGATTTAAAATGCTTACATCCAGAGCGTCAATGTTCTTTTTTTTACTCATAAATTCTGGATTTATTAATACTATAACATTGCCTACTTAAGTATTTATACTTAAGTATCGTGGCAATATAGATAATTTAAGCGAAATACTTTTAAATTTCACTTTTAAGTTAAGGGGGAGGGTAAAGAGTCTATTCTGAGAGAAAGTCTCCGAAATCTTTGAGCTCGTTCTCTTCGAGTACGGATTCTTCTATTTCCTTCACCAATTCAGGGCAATAAGAAACAAGTAAACTGTAAAGATCCTCTTCATCTACAAATATAGATAGGATGTTTACAGGAGTCTCTGTGAAGTCCGATTCTGGAATCAATTCATATTCCATTTCGAGAACAGCGCCTGAACTAAGTGTATGTGTCATGTGTGGCATACTCAAAAGTAATCAAATATTTCACATAACCAAAGTTTTAAGGGTGTAAACGGTGTTTATATGCAATTAAATTGCTTTTATAAGCTTTAGGATCTGATTTTAGCTATTATATAACACACTAAAGCAACTCCTAATAAGAAGAACCCTGTGCTCATATCACCATCACTATGCTCAATCTCTCCATACTCTGAGAAAGTTATTCCTACAAATCCTGTAACAAGTCCAAATACTCCAAAGATTCCTGCAAATATGGCGGTAAGCATAAAGCATCCACCTTTTGATTCTATATCATTCATAATTTAGTTTTTAGTTAGTGTCATACTTTTTCTCTCGACAATATGGGTTTCACTAAATTTCAAATCTCCCTTACCGTAGTTCAGGTGAATTTGAATTTCTTTTTGGTCGTAATCTACCAGACTACAAGTAGCGAATGCATCTTTGGCACGATCGAAAAACAAGAGTGCATCTCGCTCCAAGTAGCGGTAAATTTTCTTGAGCCCTTTAAATTCATCTTTAGTTAATTCCATGGCAGTAAAATTAAAAAGAGGGCTATTTGCCCTCTCTTAGTTCGTCTCTTTCTTTAATGTATTTCCCAACACCGTAATCCCTTAAGGTGTACATGAAATCTTGTATGGAATCTTGTAACAAATCTGCCGGCTCGTTCTTTTCTCCTAAGATTTGTTTTACAACAGTCTTCTCGTATTTATCAGCGACTCGTTCAAGTTCATTGAAGACCTGTTTAAGTCTATGTCGATGCCTTCCTTTCATATTGTACAGCTGTTCGTGAAAACATCTGTAGGTTGCTATCAGCAGGGATAAATCTGCATTCTCTTGAGGTGTCATTGTTACTTTGCTCATACTTTCTCTAGCTTCCGCAGGCTTCGCAGTCTTCCGGATTGTCTATATTACATGTAGGTTGTTCTTTTTCTTCAAGGTCTTCTAACCAACCCGCGAAGTTATCGTCTTTCAATTCCTCCAACTCGCTTTGTTTTTCCTTTGGATCGTTCATTGTTTTGTGTTTACAAGTTAATTTTGGTTTAGTGTTTCGAAAGTGGTCTAGCAGTAATAGTCCTACTAGAATTAATTCAATTAAAATGAATTCCCACATTTCATTGTGTGGCATAGTATATAGTTTAAGGGATTACACATTCAGTAGTAATAATCATTCCTGCTATAGACACTGCATTTTCTAAAGCTACCCGGGTAACCTTCACTGGATCAATAATTCCAGCTTCAAGTAAATCTTGGTAACTATCTATCTTGGCATTGTATCCCCAATTCATAGAGTTGTTCTCTACATAATCAACAATTACATCACCACTTTTTCCCGCATTCTCTGCGATCTGCTTCATAGGCGCACTCAATGCATTTAATACAATGTGCATTCCTGTCATCTCATCTTCATTATAGTCGTATTGATCTAAATCTTTAAAGACATTCTTACACTGAAACAAAGCTTGTCCTCCTCCAGGAACTATCCCTTCTTCTAAGGCGGCTTTTGTTGCAGCAAGCGCATCATCTACACGATCTTTCTTCTCCTTCATTTCCAATTCTGTAACAGCGCCGATATACAATACAGCAACACCGCCTAAGAATTTTGCCAACCTCGATTGAAAGCGTTCCTTGTCCATCTTATTGTCTGCGGTTTCCACCATAACTTTAAGATGCTCTACTCGTTTAGAGATTCCTTGCTCTTCACCAGCCCCATCCACAAGGATAGTACGGTCTTGATCAATTACAATTTTCTTAGTTGAACCTAAATGTTCTAAGGTCATCTCCGAGAGCTTCATACCTTCTCGATCACTTACGACAGAGGTTCCCAAAATAACTGCTAAGTCATTCATTAAATCAATTCGAGCTCTTCCAAAGCTTGGCGATTTTACAGCAGCGACTTTAAGTCCTACTTTAAGCTTGTTCATCACCAAGGAGTTTAAAGCTTCTCCTTCAACATCATCTGCTACGATGACCAGAGCTTTACCAGTAGGAGCTACCGACTCTAAAAGGGGTAATACTTCTGACATGCTTGTTATTTTACCTTCGTGTAGAAGGATATAAGGATTTTCGTACTCAACGGTTTTCTTATCTTGATCCGTAGCGAAGAAAGGGGATAGGTAACCTTGGTCAAACTGCATTCCTTCTACCACTTTAATAGAGGTTTCAGTTCCTGAAGCTTCTTCCACAGTGATTACACCTTCTTTCTTTACCTTCTCAATTGCATGCGCTATAAGACCTCCTATTTCTGCATCGTTATTGGCGGAAATAGTAGCTACTTGTTGTATTTTTTCTAAATCTCCATCTATAGAAATAGCATTAGATTTTAAAGTAGTAATCACGGCATGTTTAGTAATGTCCATCCCACGTTTTACATCCATAGGATTCGCACCTGCGGCTACATTCTTCATACCCGCATGGATCATTGCCTGGGCAAGTACCGTAGCTGTGGTAGTTCCATCTCCGGCTAAGTCTGCCGCATTTGCAGAAACCTCCTTAAGCATTTGAGCGCCCATATCTTCAATTGGGTCTTTCAAATTCACCGCCTGTGCAACAGTTACACCATCTTTAGTCAGATGTATAGAGTCTTCTTTTTTAATAACCACGGTTCTTCCTTTGGGTCCGAGGGTTACTTTTACAGCATTCGCAAGCTTGTCAACGCCAATTTTTAAGGCATCTCTAGCTTCAATGTCAAATATGATTTCTTGCGGCATTTAATAATTACTTAATAGTTAGTTAACAGGGTTTGAGTTCCCTTTGGTTAATTTTGTCTTATGAATAAATTCACAAAGTTTACATACGCACTATTGATGGTGGTAGTTTACACCATCGCTATACTTAGTTGAGCCAATTAGTCTTTCTATTCGGCTCAATTTACCTTCGTTAATAATACGAGGGTAGATAAAGATTATATTTACCTTCGTTGTGGCTCAAATTGTCTTGATTATGAGCTACATTCAGGACATTAATGAGCTTTATTCCATATTCCGATATGCGATATTATACCTTCTTTATCCCTTCTTTATCCCTTCTTTAATCTTACTCTTGTTTTAGTTGGTTGAGATAGAGGGTAAGTTCCCACCACCCTCTACTTTCAACGCTTGACTTCACCTAAGCTCCCCAGCTTAGGATTTCTTGCCTAGCGATTTTACTTACTAGGACTTTTCACTGTATGCCCAACTCACGCATGGTACTCTCGTATGTGTGCCCCGACCAGGGTGAATCCGTATTACCTTTTATTCACTAAAACAAATAGGTTGATACAATCGGGGACTTAGAATGCAGCGTTCAAGTGGCTTGCTCTCTAATGTTTACCACCTCAAAGAATAATCTGAGGTTATTGCCCTACCCGTAAGTAGAACCATTGAGGTGGCGTGTTTCCCCAACTCAAGTATGGTGGTCACTTTACCAATGTATCTCTCCCATTCGCTGTCCTTGTAAGAACTCGTTGGTTCTACTGAAGGGTTTAGCTCCTCCGAACTTGTAAGATTTCGGATCTCTCTCACGAATTACTAAATGTTTATCGTGGTCAATCATCCCCTCATACTGCCAAGCATCCTTTCCAAATAGAAGGAATACTACAGGCTTTGTTCTTTGGTCTAACTGGCGAATGACTCTTTGTGTGAATCTCTGCCAGAATTTACCTCCCTTGTGTCTACCCGGTTTATCATGCTCTGCAGATAGGGTAGCGTTTAATAACAATACGCCTTGTTCTGCCCAACGTGTTAAATCTCTACTTGGATTTAACATGAGTTGATCTGGGTACGCATCACTTTCTACCGCCGATAAGATATTTTCTATCTCTTTTGGGTATGAAATATGTTCTCCCGGGTAGGAATAAGCCAATCCAGTACCTTTTTCATCTTGGTAGGGTTCATCTCCAAGGATGCAAACCCGAACCTGATCGAAAGGCGTCTGTTTAAATGCGGAGAATATCTCCTTTAAATCAGGGTAGAGTAGGGTCAGTCTGGAGCGTTGGTATAAGCGTTGAGCTAACTCACGCATATACTCTTCTGCCAATTCATCTCCTATAGCTCTTGCCCAAGAATACCCAAGGGTATTCACATTCTTTTGAAGAACCTTATCCTTCCATACTACTTCCCAGTGTCTAACAGGAATGAATAATTTCTTACCCAACCCAATTGGATCCCAGGCGAATTGCTCTCCGTATTCAAAAGCATCTTTTCTAGAGATGCTATAAGTTGCTAGAGGTGTGTCGTATTTAATCTCATTCACCTCTTTGGCGATAACTTTCATTACCGACCAACCGTTATTCTTATTGAAGATTTGAGATTCATCTTCTTGCTTATAATAGGTGAAATCCTCTGGTGTATTCACCAAAATCTCCCCTACATGTCGTGTTCTTTGTTCGTCTGCCTGTTTATAGGTAACTAACAGGTGGTCGCCCTTCCTCTCCAAGTGGATGCGGTCTCCCCTCTGGTCGTCCCTGTTTAACAGGATCTGAAATTTGTCCTTTAGTTCCATCGTCTGTTTCTTCTTTAATTAGTGCAATACCTAAATACAGATAGTTCAATGCATCGGCGTAGCGGGTGTCAATCGGCTCTGCCTCTAATCTATTGTCACAGTAGGTGTTAATCGCATCTACGTGCTTATTGAAGTACACTGCCCACACTTTTAGTGGGTCGAGGTTTAGACGGTTTCCAATTCGTTTGAAATTGGTGAGTACGTCTTTATTTCCACTGGTATAAGCCTTCTGCTTATCCTTTTTCTCACCTGCAGCTAATAAATCAAGCTCCGTCTTTACTTCCTCGAATTGTGAGTTTGTCATGTGCGTTATCGTGTTCTTGTTCAATAGATTCATTGTCTTGTATACGTGTGGTCTGCATTACAGTCCTCGAATTCAATCGAAGACTGCGTACAGTACCTTTTGCCAATTCTTCTTTCTCGCGAATTTTTAATTTCGCTAATGTGGCAACTGCATCCCTATAGGATTTAGACTTTTCAATATTGCTTATGGACATTAATTTTCCAAATTAAGTGTGTATAATCCACCATTATCTTCCTCTTCAATAGGCGTTTCCCATTGCTCGGTAGATTGGTGATAAGCTACTCGGTGAAGTAGTTGTATGTATTCATTTTTACCCAAAGCTAAATCCTGCTCAGATACCTGGTAAGCACGAGCAATATGATAGTTACCAGTCTCTACGCAGGCAAAGAAGAAGCCTTCAAAGTTGTAATCCTTATACCCTTTTTGCTCCATCCATACAGAGGAGGCTAAGGTGTAGAAAGCCGCTTGTCGGTAGTAGTGATAAGCTTTATAACTTCCTTGAAACTTACTCATGGGTTTACCTGTGGTTTTTAAATCCACTACTCTGTAAGTCTTGTATTTATGATCCACCATAATACGGTCAATCTTCGCCTTACATTTTACCTTAAGCATCGCCATAGTTCTGTCAAAGTGATCGAAGTACACTTCTTCTTCATTATAAGCTATATAAGAATCTTCGAATAAATCATCAAAGAGTAAAGACTCTGTGATCTTATTTTTATGCAAGGCTTCTCTACAACTTGTTAAAATCTGCTCTGTACTGGTAGATATAACTAGCATATCAGAGTTCTCACGTAAGAAGTTATAATACTCCGTACCTTTTTCAATCACCTTATTTATACGCGTCTCATCTTTCCAACGCATTTGGTATTGAATGGTATTACAGATTGAGAGTATACTCTCTTTCTTATCCTCTAAGCTGGTAGACGAGTCGTCATCCCACCCTAAAGTGGCAAAAGCTTCTTCACCAGCGAATAGGGAATCGATTACTGTTACAATAGCAGGCTCAGGCTTTTCAATTTTAGAAACCACGAACTTATCGGGCTCTAAAATCGATAGGTGTAAAAGCGAACCTCGCTCTAAAGAAAGGTTCTGTTTGAATTCCAAGTTCCCATCGAAATACTCCTTAAGCTTCTGGGGTGAACCGTCTTACTCAGGATTAATATACGATAGGGAAGAGTTGGAAATTCTTCTATTTTTATAGTAATCTTCCATAACTACTTCTTTAGCAGTTCCGCAATAGTTTCTTCCTCTTTTAAAGGGTTATTTAAAACACCTTCAGGATTCATACTCTCTAATATTGCTTGAGTATCGTTTTCCAATTCATCTGTACCTACTAGGTCTTGGATGATTTCATTTTCGATCAACTCTGATTGATTTACTCTGATAAATTCTTTCTTCTGCTTCATAATTAAATATTTTCTGTTGGGTGTGTACCCAAGATTTCTACTGTGATGTGTTGATGGAGTTCGGGTGAGAGTCTCTGCACCTGTTCCATATAAGATAAATGCCACTCTAATATTTTTCTATCTTGTGTGGTCTCGCTGAATAGCTTGACTCCTTTTTCTATACTCTTAGAGATCTCATTTAGATGAGATACGGCTCGTTTTAATTCGCTCATGGCTAATAAATTTCTAATTCATCGATCGTGCTTAAATTTCGTGAACTGAATATCAGGTTAATCGTTTGTATAATCTCCTGATGGATCGTGCTCTTCTCGATGCTTCGTAGTAATAGCCTTAATTGTTCGAGTGCTTGGGGTCGGTCTATGCCTGACAGAATTAATAAACAAAGGGAGCTTACGTTAGTTTCAATTCGTTCTTTATCTCCTTGTTCAATTGGTGTGGAAAGGGTTATATTCACCTTCCAAACTGCAGTTCTATCTACAGACTCAATACTGGTAATTAGTTCCATATTGAAATAATATATCGCTTAGTGAGTGCAAGATAGTTAAATTACATACATATACGCAATTTAATTGCGTATATCTATTGAAATGATGTGTACATCTTTAGGGGAGTTAATAAAATTTGCTACGGACTTTTTAAAGTTTAGTCGGGCTTGGAATTTAAAACGTGATTTAATCAGTGTATTCTGCACTGTATCGTCCAAGCACCATTTGATGCAATACCATTTCAATGTCATATTTACTTATTTGGGTTTTAATAACTTACTCTAGATACGATTACTTCATACTCATTTTGATTCTCATTAGTGCATATCAAACTGATTTCAAAGTCTGAAGTATACGTTTGATTGCCAAGAATGAATTGATTCCCGTTAACACTCCTTTGAGCACCATAATTAAGCGCCTCACTGAGAGTTTCTTCGTACCCTTCGCATTCCCCTTTGGGGAAGAACTTATCATATAATTCTTTAGAGCATCGCTCTGCTTCACTTTCGAAGCCTAATGATAATGTGTCCTCCCTGAAGTACTCCTCATTTTCCGAGAAGTCGTTGTCTATAGATAGGAATGAGATGAACATTTTATTGTTGCATCCATTAATGGTGTGTTGATATACATTTAATTCTCCTCTCATAATTTCTAGTTGTTTTGGTTATAATCTTTAATAAATTCTACTACTGCTTTATATACCCACTCAATATTAGTAGTCTGTAAAGCATACTTCAAGTCAGTCAAATCCCAATCAGAATTTTGCTCATCCCTTGACTTTATAATCTCATTTGCTACGGGCATAAGCCAATCCCAAGAGGAATCGTATTGTAGTGCGTCAATAGGTACAACTTCGTTGATTGGTGGTTCGTTACCTTGTGATACTTTTCTTACCATCACTGAGCTATCATTATGGTGGTTGGTTAACCCCATAAATTCTGCTATAAGTTTATTGTTTTTCATGTACTATAGCGTTATGGTTTCTATTGCGCATTTACTTGTATGCATCCATTCGCAATCACTTATGTTAGGAATGTCAGACCTCTCATCTTGTATAGTGTACAACCAGCACTCCCAATCTCCTTCGTGGTACTCATCAATGTACTCTCTTGTTGGTAGGTTTTCTAGTACGACTACAATTCCATCTGTGTGGTCTAGTAATACGATTTTGTCAATTAAGTTTTCCATAGTTTCTAGGTTTTAAAATAAGGGAGAGCCTTTTATAGCCCTCCCTTCTTATTAATTTACTGCACTACCAACTAAAGTCAATCGTTCTCTAATCAATTTTACCTGGTCAGATTCTTCAGAAACTTCTCCATTCAAATCAAGTAGACCATTGAGTTCGCGGTTGATAGCGATGATGTGCTCAAGCTCTTGTTCTAAGGCTTGGTCTTCCCATCCTTTGTAGTCCACTTCAAAGTAGCGTGTGTCTACCTCGCGAATCTGTCCATCATCTATCTTACAGACAGCATACGGATAGTATTCACAGGTACGCATCTTCTCGAAATTGTAGTCCTCTGGTACAGCTACCACATTGGCAGGTGATACCAAACAAGCGATTACATAAGATTGACTACCATAACCAAATCCTTGAACATACCCGGGAGCACCTACATGAAGCCCACTCGAACAAGTATTAGAAGGGTTGTTATCACAAGCCTCTCTATCCATAGACTGCAATTCTCCCAAACGAATGGTTGATTTACGCGTATGGAAATCTGTAAAGGTTGGAACATCATAATCAAAGCGTGTAATCATAGATTTATACACTGTCTCTAATGTTCCCATCTCTTCAAATTCCGGGTAGGTATAGTGGATTCTGTAATAAGAATCTTCATCCTCATCGTGCTCCAATTTATTTCGCTCTTCTACGTCCATAGCAGCATAAGCATAAGGATCCACGTAAGCGCGTTTCTCCCTTACCAAAGAGTCTTGAATCACATTGAATAGAAGCTCGTCTTCACCTACCACATAATCATTATCATCAAAGAGTTGATACTCATCTCCTGCATACTCTTCAGGGTTCATCAGTTTGGCAACAAAGATGTCCGAAGTGTTCTTTCCGGCAGCTTTCTTATAGATATACTCCGAGGCAACCATCAGCGCCATATCTTTATCAGATTCTCCTTTCCATGCCACAGATTTGTAGGCAATAAAGTATCCGTAATCAGTGATAGGGAAGTGGAAGCGCTCGGCGAAATTGAACAGGGATTCTCTAACGTGAGTATCCGGGTTCAGCATCAATAACTTCCAGAAATTAATAAGCGGTTCAACTGAAAGTCCGTTATCATAGTACTCTTTCAGTCTAAGAACCAATGCGTGAGGCATCGGTTCTTTATAACCTGCAAGGAAATAATTCCCCAGGCGGTCTTTTTCTAAACACCCAATATCATTTAAGCGGTAGCTAGGATCGATATAATCCTTAAAAGCGTTGTAGTCCTCTTCGTTGTTTGAGTTCTTAACTTTCATTGCTTTAGCGAATAATTCGATTGCCTCCTCTTCAGTTTCACTGATGATTTGACGGTGTTCACCATTGAGGTGTACTGTAACGGTGTTACCCGTTCGCATTGCAAATAGTCTCATTTTATAAATAATTAAAGGTTAGTGAATTCTTAGTTTGAATTTTGTAGCAGCTTTCTTCAGAGCATCTCTCTCATAAGAATTATCTGTATAGCTGATATGCTTAAGAAAGGGAAGCTTGCTGTGATACTCGTTAAAGCGGTCTAGAGTCTTTCCTATATCTATCGATTTCCCTTCGTGGAAAAAGTGATAACTGTCTAGGTTTTGAGAGATGGCGTAATTGTATATCTTCTCAATTATAGAATTCCAATAATACACACTTTCATAAGTATCGCGGAACTCCTTTAAAAGTTCAAAATTCTTAATGTCTACCAAATCAGAGTTCGAAAACAGGCTTATAGTAGAATCTAAATTATTAGAAGTCTTATGACACTTATACATCGCCCAAACTTTACTCACCAGTTTGGGATTGCTTTGCCAAAATTCATTAATGTGAATAAAATTCTCGTAATCTTTGAACTTTTTGGCATTCGCCTGAGCGATCTTACAAAAGATTAAACCCGTAGGAGTGTTGTCCAACTCTCTATGATTCCAGTCTAGCTCATATTTGGTAAAGCGTTGTAATATACCTCCAGCATGTGAAATCTCTTCGGATTCATTACTTGTACCGTAGATGATTTTCTGCCCATTGTCGAGCATCTTAGCAATTTGCGAGGTTTTATACTCGGCAAGTCTATAGTTGGAATCATCCACGCCATTACTATCCGCGCGGAATATCCGCAGGGTAATAGTCTCTTTAGAATCCCGAAGCAAGCCTTTAGAATTAGCGGCTAAGTCTTTCTTATACTGCTCTAACCAAAAGTCTGGAATATCTGTTCTATCGTAAGATTCAGACTGCTCACAGATGAACTTCACCATAAATTTATGCAGCTCTTTAACCATCTGATCGCCCTTCTTATCTGAGCCTGAAAGCATATTTGTACGAACTGCATAGGCTTTAAGTAGATCTAAGTCTTGCATCTCTTCAGACATCTTAAGCACCCAAAATCCAGCAGTCCCCGTCTTATCGGAGATGTATAGATTCTTTCGCTTTTGAATCTTTGAGTCAACAATTCTATAAATACCCTCTTGAGAATTTAAGATATTGTTAATAGACTTTGCTATATAGTTAGCCCCATCGTACTTCTTACCGTCCTTTATATAACAATGTACTCTAAAGCACTGCTCTAAAATGGTGTTGGGAGTTGTGTAAAATCCCATGTCCATAATGGGTGTAAATCTCCCTTGCTTTGACTTAATTAAATACGCGCCATTAACTATAGAATCTCCCAATTGTATGTCATTGGATTTATTTGAGCGTTGGATAAACTCCTTTAAATCATCCATGTGCTCTAACTGAGAGTCATAAATTTCCTGCAGTTCAAGGCTTGCTTGTTCCAAACGATTTTCAATAATCTCTTTGGTTCCCTTGGTGTATTCTATATTCTCTCGGTTCATAGTCACCGTGAGCTCTCCAATTTCAAAACGCAGAGAGATAGCGGTACGATAGTCCCATCTAGAGACATCCAATTGGTCAAAATCCAGTGGATAAGCTACCTTACCGATACAAACACCCATCTCGTAATTTTCATCTCCCGTGCGGTAGATAAAGTGTTTTCCCTGAACAATTTTATAATCGTTAGAGACGCCACAATTCACATAGTCCACATTGTCAAAATACTTCAACTGATTTTGAATTTCCTCTTTAAAGCGTCTGTAGTCCGAGCGATCTTCAATTAGAATTTTAATCTCTGTTCCGTTATCTTTATCCGTGATGGTCTTGTCTACCAATTCAATTCTAGGAACCTTGATTCCCTTGTGAATGATATAGGTATACTCCACACCTCCAAAAACAGTGATACACAGAAATGAATCCGTGTAAGCCAGTGGAGATTTCGCCCCAATACCGAATCCACCAATTTGATTGTTGGTGTCTCTTTTGGTAGAGGCGAAATACTTGGAGTAAATCTTCTTGATCCTATCTGGAGAAAGTCCCATTCCATAATCAATAAAGGAAATGGATGCTTGCTCTCCTGAAAGTGGATCAGCTTCACGAAGGGCTACACGAACGGGTTTTTTATTTCCCGATTCCTCGTGAGAGTCAAAACAGTTCGAGGTAATCTCTCTCACGATAGAGCCAATTTTATTGGAATACAGTGAGTCGGAGAAACCTCTAATTAGTATTCCAATGGAATCCATGTCAATAGAGAAATCCTGTCCCTCTAAATCTTCGGTAGATTCTACCTCGATATTTTTATACTCAGTTAATTTCATTGTAATGTTTTTTAGTAATAGAGTTCTACTTTATTTTCTGCAGGTAGTTTCCTAACCTTCATACCATCCAATACCACATCAAAGGAGAATTCGCCATGCAAATAGCGCATGATGATATTGGCTTCTTTTCTATGGTAGAAATCACTCTCAAAATATTCTTGATTAGTGATTTGTTGAATGCGGAATTCATTTTTTAACAGGTCTTCCGAATCTCCTGTATACATCATACGAGCAGTAGCTTCAAATTTATCCTTGCGATTGCGATGAATACATGCTAGATAGACCATTCCCAAGGTGTCCATATAGGTTACCAATAGGGTGTAGTCTGCCTCGGCGATGACTTGTGCGCCTAAGCGAAAATCATCAGCAGATCGATTGCAAGGGGTTAAGAAGGCGCATTTGCGCAGGTCTTCTATAAACTGTCTTCTAATCTGATCTTGTTCATGTACTTTATCACGGGGTACTAATTCGCAACGGTAAGTTTGAACCCATTGCCCTTCATAATTTTGAAAGGCTTGTGTGTTCATTTACTTGGAATTTTCTACTAGAACTGCTGTGGTATAGTTAAAAGGCGTAGGATCGGGGATATTAATATCCAAGTCCTCTATAGCCCATCGTTTTATATGGTCTAAATACTCACAGAATTCTTTTGTTTTTAATTTACTTGTGGTTCGAGAGGTACTTCCCAGTACTTCTCCCGTCTCTGTATTGATAATGTCAGAGCGGTTGAAACTGTCTTTTAGGAATTCATGCACATCATTTCTGGTGAGTTTTGCTCCCATGGTATCCTCTAAGAGATCGGATCGTGTATAACCCAATTCCTCTAAGCGTTCCCTAACCATATACACCACCACTCCCCAATAGTATCGGTTTTGTGGGTTGCTACGATTATTAATTCTTTCAATGGTAATCTCTACATCTCTGCCTTCAAACTCCGGCATGGAGTCCCAATACAGTACGCGTTCAATCGGCAGTATCTTACCATTCTTTATCTTCGCGGTGAATTTCATAATGCGGATGATTTAAAATCTCCTCTCTTTCTTCTTTGATAATTTTAAAGACCATCTTGCGGTCTTCTTCATCCTCAACGGGAAAGAATTCAGGAGCGGCACTTTTAGTGATATAAGTAATATTGTCTTCGGGAAGGATACCCGCCTCTACCAAGGCATCTTGGAAGCACTTGTTATAAATCCATAGGTTATCTAAATCCCAATTGGCAACACCAATAGTTTGGTATAAATCCCAATGAATTTGAACTGGAAAGTCCTCGGATTTGATAGGGCTTAAACCCTTCAATGCCTTGAGGAAATAGATTTTCATCTCTTTCACAATCTTTACCCTTTGTGCAGAGTGTCCAAAACCTGCGTAAAATGCTTGTCCTGAAATCTTTGCCCAAGATGGAGTCCCCTGAGCTCTTGGGTTGGCGATGATTCTATTCCCTAAAGGATCCACTAAAACCCCTTTCCTATCAAACTTAAACTGTTTGAATTTCTTAGGAATCTTGGATTTAGTAGTATAGTATTTTGCCCGCCTTTTCTCCGAGAGCTTTACCCGGAGGATGTACTTAGGAATCTCAATTTTTAATAGTTCAGTCATTCTAATGTTTTAGAATGGAGCCCCTTCTATATCGTAATATTCTTCCTTCTCTGGTTTATCCTGTTTTTCCTCTAACAATTCTATCATCACATCACGAGCTTGATCCTTATCAAAATCTCGGATGAAATCACTTATATCTTTCGCACCATAATTAATAGTTCCGTGGTCACCGTTGGTTAAGAAAATGGACTCGATATTGTAAACGTCTTGTATCTCTTGAGCCATTTGTCTTCCTGCACGATCGTAATCGTAAAAGCAAAGCACCTTTTTAAAGCGACTCTGCAAATCTGCAATGAAATCTTCAGCGGGTAGTTGTGTTTCCGATTGAGGTGCGCATGCTGCGTAACCCAAGAGGTACAATACCATCACATCTTTCAGTGATTTACTTAAGATGACTAAATCTCCCTTCTCTGGTAATTGTGCATAACCTTGAATGATATTGGTATTGCACAAAAAGCGTGTTTCTGTTTTCTTCGGGAAATAAATCTTGTACACTCCTTCCATGAATCGGTAAGCATAGGCAGGATTGAACTTATTGTAACGGTAGATAATTCTCCCGTTTAAAAAGACCGCATCGCAGGAGTAAACTCCATAGCGTTCCATGATCTTTGAGTTCAAACCAAATTGCTTCCAAAATTCAATATCGTTAGTGGTGAAGGCTTGCCTTTTAATTCCAATCACGGTGGTGGAAGAGAAGCGCTCAGGTAAATCTTCGTAGTTGTAGACTACCTTCGCGACTTTATTCTTCACATCCATCAGATTGAAATCTGAGGCAATAATTTGTAGAGATTCAAAGAAAGAGCAGGAGTATTTGAATTGAACTAAATCAAAACAATCCCCCCAAAAATGACCTGAAAAATCCTTAAAATAAAGGATGTTCGACCCTCTAGCGTATTTGAATCCGCAAGTAGGTGTACGATCAGGTCTTAATGGGGATAGTACCAGATGGGAGAAAGTAATCTTTATCCCCAGGTAGTGTTCCATAAGCTGTTCTTGACTTAAGTGTGACAGGACAAAGTCCTTGGTTAAGTCGGGTTGAATCTCGTACATAATAAAAGGTATAAAAGGGGGAACGACTGCCCCCCTTATTAATAATCTACCAAGCTGCGCCTACAGCACCTGTAGGAACTCCACCTGCTGGGGTAGCTGCGTTAAAAGCATCTGCCTCGTTGTCCTGGGCAATCTTTTCAACTCTTTCGTACTTAGGGTTAATCTTTAAACCGTTTGGTACGCTCATTGGTTGGATAAATGGAGAGATAGCACGTTTAGGGAACATCAAGTAATCTTTCTTGTTGTACACAATTTTCACACGTACTTCTACGCCTTCGTTTGCTTGTCCTAACATGTCTTTCACTCCTTTGCAGAAACCTTCCCAAGAAGATGTTTTTGCAAATACCAATTTATCGTTGGTCAAGAAGCATGATAAGATGTGCTTGATACGCTCTCCTTGAGCCTCAAATTCTCTTTGAACCATTTCCTCTGCTTCATCTGCCTTACCCCAGGTAACTGCATTTTGCTTTGTGCGCTCCGCATCAATTGCAAATTCTGTGTGAGTAAAAGTAGCTCCAGCTGCATCTTTAAAGAAGAAACGCAGTACCATAGTACCTGTACCATCACTCTTTGAATTCTCAAATTCAATACCTGTAAGCTTCACATTTTCTGTGATTCCCGCATTCATTAATTGAATTTGTCCTTCACCTGTTTTTTCATCAAATCCGTACATAATCTTTTTGTTTAATTGAAATAATATGTTGTTTATAACTCTGTTTTAACAAATCTACGCATTATATGTGAAATATAATTGCGTATAAGGATATTATATATCCTTTTAATCTAGATAGATACCGTTCCAATCGAACTCCATATCTTTCCCTCTTAAGTGAGCGCATCTACCCCCACATTCCACTTCATCTGAAGGGACAAAAGAGATCATAAGCTTGCCGTCATTTCTATATACATAGCCTATTGCATCTGCCTTACTCATCAATTGACCTCTGAGTTTACCCGTTAAATCAAGTGAAGACGTCTTTACCTCCAATGAGGTATCTCCTATAATGGTTCTCTTGCGGTGTCCAATAATGATAAGGTGTTCGGTGAGCGTTTGGAAATTATCTAAAATCTTCAAGGTCAACTCTCTAGAGATGGAGTAGCCCTTTCCGAATTCTAAATCTCCGATGGTTGCTACACCATTTGAAGCGCAGGTATGTGCGTCTGCCCATTCTGAAATCTTGTCGATGGTATCAATCGCGATGTACTTATACTTGTGTTCAGAAGTTCTTAAGGCTTCTAACACTTCCTTTAAATCGCCCAAGTTGTTTACCTGCACCTTTAAACCTTCGACGTACTTGGTACCTTTCTCGGTATCAATCATCAGGCAATTGTCTAACTGAGAAAGCATGGTAGTCTTCCCAATTTTACTCTGCCCATATAGGACGAGCATTCCTGGATTCACCGAGTCTATAGCGACTGGTGCTGTCGGTAATTCAATCATAACTGTTTTATTTGATTGGTTAATTAATAGTGATTTATCTGTTCGTCTACCCATTCATTGATGCGACCATTTGCGAGGTCTGCTTTCAGGCGGGTAAAGCCCGGTTGTCCCTTACGCATCTTGATCAGATGGAAAGCCATTAAATCCCGTGTAGGATATTGATTCGGACCGTAAAAGTCCAAGTTCATCATCTCGGGACGGTGAATGACCATCACTGAATCACAGGCGTGGTACATTTGTTTGGAACCGTGCAAATCGGTCTTTGAGGGATACTGAAGTGAGGGAATTTGCAATCTTCTCGGGTCTTCAATCTTGTCATTGAGCTGCCCCAATAGAATATTACAACTTCCGTAGTCCTTTCGTATTTGTAAGAACATCTTACCCAATTCGCTTAAGAGTTTAACCTCATCTTTCTCATCTAAAGTTTCTACCAGCAGAGTGTGATCCAAAGTGATCACCATACGGTGTTCTGGGAACTTTTTATGAAAAGCGCGAATTGTTTCTAGTATCTCCAATCTATTACCCGGTTTTTCAACATAGTAGATTTGATTGGACTTAATCTTCTCCATAGACATGCGCACCCTGTCGTAAGCATCATCCTTCAATTGATCGTCCGCCGAGAGTAAATCTCCGTAGGAAATCTTCTCCATACCAGAGACCGTTCTTAGGACTTCATCTGCAGAGCTCATCTCGAAATTAAAGTGCAGTATCTTATACGGATACTTCTCCATCATATCGCCGTTGAGTTCTGGGTTGCAGAAATCTTGGTGTAGCATGTTGAGGATATAAGACTTTCCATGCCCCGAAGCTCCCGCCAGTAAATTCAGCGTACTGTATCGAAAACCACCCAACATTCTTTTGTTGATGGCGTCCCAACGCGTACGCAGTACTAAGGGTTCTCCTGAACGCGATAAGTCCATATCTGCTATCGCCTCTTTAATAGCCGAAGCCATAGGTTTTACAGGTAGACTAAAATTCTTCGTGTCCGTGTTTTGGTTCATGGCTCAAATGTTTGTTTTGTTCCAACTCAGTTTGAATCTCAACCCATTGCTCAGATTCAAACCATTTTTTAATGCCCATATTGATGCGGTCATTTTTAATCGCATACTTCAAGGCTTCCATCACCTTATCGTGCTTGATCTTGGAATGTCCTATCTTCTTGGTATAGTCTTTAAAGAAGACTTCCTTATTCACCGTTTTGGCGGGAATTCTTCTAAAGTCTATACTGATAAGTAAGGGATAGGTCTCCCAAAACTCAAGCGCCGCTTGTGTATCTTCAATAAACAGATCCAAGGCAAATTCATCCATCACCACAAAACTGTCGGCGTAGAATTCATTTGGTGTTTTGTTTAAGTTTAATATCAGATTGCGTTTTTCTAAATCCTGAATGTCATCGGGCGAAAATCCATGTCCTTTGTGTACCAGCTCATAAAGCGTGGCATACTCCTGTGTATAGATTAAGTAGAGGAATAGAAATTGATTGGCGGTGATTTTATGTTTCACCAGCAAATCTTTATAAGCCCTTAAATCCTCAAACATAGCCTTGAACCCTTTTATACATAAATTCTTCGTCTAATTCCCGCATTACCAGATCTACTCGTCGCATAGAGAAGCGTAAATCGTAGGCATCGTATAACTTTCGTTGTATCTTATCTGTCTCCATAGAAAAGGTTAAATCCCCCGTTTTCAGGAGTTCGCTCAACAGGAGCTTCAATAGTCTCTTTTTCATCGCCTAATTGTTTTATAGAGTTAATCCAGACGATATTAGTATTCTTCGCCTGGCGCTTTCTCAGCCATTTTTCATCTTGGGAATCTTTGATATACAGATTCACCACTACAGCTTCTTTACCTTCCACAAATCGTATGGCACGACCTGTTCTTTGCAAGTCTTGTCTTGGTGAGGATGAACCTGAGCAAATAATTGCCAGTTCAATACCTTCCACATTGAATCCCTCATCCAAAGCTTTTGCGGTGTTGATGATGCGTACCTTTGATAAATCATCGGTATACATCTTCATCAGTGCATTGCGCTTTTTCTTAGCAATTTTAGTGTGGTAGGAAAAGGAAGTATCTCCAATCGCCTCGGTCAGTAAATCTGCAAAGTCTACACTTTCAGCAAAGGTGATAGCCTTTGAATCCGGATAGTGTTCTAAGATTTGTTTAGTCAGTTCAATCTTGGTCTTATTATTAAATAGAAAGGTCTTTCTCAGACGCATATACTTATTAAAAGATAAGGCGAAGATCATCACCTCCTTGTCTTCCCAGTTCATAGTCTTTGCCAGTTGCTTGCGGTAATCCTTATCAGTTAAGGCTCGCATAGCTCCGTTAAAGTCGAAGTTGAACAAGGAAAAGTATTTGTAAAAGCGATCGTTGATTTTCTGATACTCAGCACGTTCAGCCTCGTTTAAATCCACCCCTAAGTTATAGATGGTAAACTTTGAGACATACCCGGCAGCAACAGCTTGTTCTACCGTTACCGTATCGATAACAGGTGCAATTCTACTGAGTTGATGATGCTTTTTATCAGAGCGTTCTAAGGTAGCTGTGAGTCCCATGACAAAGGAGTATTTGATGCACTTGAATACATTAGAGAACTTCTCTGCCGCATAGTTGTGAATCTCATCCAATACCAATAGGTCATAATTACCATTCTTTTTAATTGCGGTGTTTACCACCAATACCGTTACATTCTTTAATCCGTGATTTGTGACTTCGTTTTTCCATTGAGAAGATAGGTATCGAGTAGGAACCACTACCAGAGTTGTACGCTCTGGAAAGCGGTCATTCATATCTTGAATGGCAAGCACAGCGCAATAGGTTTTCCCAAAACCTGTACAGGCTTCCAAAGAACCTTGCGCTTTATTTGCTTTCCACCGCGCTAGAAACCGTTGTTGTCTAGCTAACTTCTCAGAATTGATTTTCATCCTACAAGTTCCATTTCAGGCTTTGCATCCAAGACAATTGCCTTAGCGTAATTATGTAAGTCCAAATGCTTGTTCAGAATAGTAGAAGGATGCTCAATTTTTAAACTCTCTGTAATATTATTGTACAGGTTCCAAAGGCTCATGTCTTCTGAATTCATCATGGAGAAGTTCTCAGAGAATCGAATCTCCTTTTTTACTATACCCAATTGCTGGGCAGTGAGTAATCCCTCCTGCATAAACAGTTCTCCTGTAATGCGGTGCAGCTCATTCTGATCTATATAATGAGATCTCATGTTTTCCATATCCTTTTTAACCACCTCGAAGTTATCTACGAGCTTGTCTAAGGACTTAGAAACCAAGCCATTTACATCAGACCATACATTAGTGGTGTGCTTTCTTAGAAGATTCAACTCTCCAAGCATCATCCCATTGCTGCAGACGATGATTTGTGCTCCCGATGCCAATCCTATTGCCATAGACTTATCGTAAGAATTACGAAAACCAAGACTCATATTGAGTTCTGAATTAGGATTTGACTGGTCTTGAAAATGGAGCATGCCCATAAACTGTTGACCATTGCCGTTGAGCTTATAGTCACTCGAGACAATCTTCAAATCTTTAAAATTACTTCTCACATTTTTCTCTATCGTATTTACTAGATCGTAGTGAGCTACAGGTGTATAAGAGTCAGTCTTCGCAGGTAGTGGTACCTGAAAGAGTTCTGTTTTATCTACTGTGTATTTCATTTCTAATTGTTTTTTAATGTTTATACTTACTTTTCCCAAACCTTAGAGGATTGAGGGTCAGCTTTTAACATACCGTTAGGAATAATGGTCAGTGCAGCACGCTCCATTAGAGCTTGCAATTCACCTTTCCACTCCTGGGCATAATCCTTTTGTACGATGGTATCGATTTGATCGTGTACCACCATAACAATCTTTACAGGCAAGTCGTTATCTTTAATATGACGACGCACTAAAATTAGTGCCTCTTTAACCATATCACTTCCTGTTCCTTGAATAGGCGTATTTTTACTCGCTCTTTCAATCACACCACCTTCACGGAAATTACCCGCTAAATAATCGGCATGATTCTCAAACCAGCGCAAACGGAAATAAGGACTCATCGTTCGGATATAGCCTTGTGCTTTCCCCTGATTTCCTAAATTGGTTAAGAATTTCTTGATAGAAGGGAAGGTCTTGAAGTAGTCTTTGATTAGCTCTTCAGCTTCCTCTTCCTTTATTTGTAATTGATCTGCAATGGTTGCAGCTCCAGCACCGTAGGCTAAACCGAAGTTAATTGCCTTGATACCTTTACGCAGTTTCCCATGGGCTTTACAATCACATTTCGCTTGCTTGATTTCACCGTCACTTCCCTGTGCAAAGAAGTTGCAATCATCTTCAGCTGCATCTGCCCACTTTTGTCCGTAGACTAAGTTGGCACAGATAGAGTGCAGGTCTTGACCCTTACTTAATGCATCTAACCATACAGGATCTTGTGATCCGTGTGCGATGATGCACAGCTCTTGCGAAGAGTAATCGGCAGAGACAAATACATAGTCTGACTGCTTGGGTTCGAAGCAATTTCTATAAGTATTGTTCCCAGGAATTTGTTGCATGTTCGGGTTGCGTGAACTCATACGACCGGTCTCCAAGATTTGCTTGAAAGAGGTGTGTATGTGATCATCAGAACGGATATGCTTTAAGAAAGTAGGTCCGTAAGAAGAGTATAGTTTAGAATACTCCTTGTACTTGATATACTTCTTTATTATATCGTGCTCATTAGCGAAGACCAAAAGTTCTTTACCATTTACATTCTCCAATTCTGGTAATACCTTACGCAGTACTTCGAGTACTTGTTTTGGTGAAGACCATTTGAGTTCCGTTTTGCGAATCTCTTCTATAGCCTTGAACATGTCGGCTTGTATGTATTGAGACTTAAACTCTTGGAACGTCTCATCGCTTACGACAATCTCATCCAGTGTAGTTAAAGAGTTCTCTACATTACACCGAGAGACTTCTGCATTGTTCAACCAAGCTTCCGTGTCTAATCCAATACCATTGAATTCAATATCTGCTAGGGTTAAAACACAATTATTCTCTAGTTTAACTACATTACCTAAGTGATGTTGTTCAACCAGTTCCATTTGCTTTTGGTAGATTTCATTTAGATGCTTAACATCCAATGCTCCATAAACAATATGGTTTAACATATAAGGTTGAGAACCTATGGATAAAAACTCTATTCGAGTCTCTTTCTCCATTTCTACTCCTATATAGTCCTTCATTACTGCAGCTAAACTGTAGCGTTTGGATTTTCTTCCGCAGTGCAGTATCTGTTCACAAAGCATTGTGTCGTGAACATTTTCACACTCAATACCAAAGCTTGAACGAATGAAATTCAAATCAAATTTGGCATTGTGGAAGATTTTAAGAGTGCTCTTAGATTCTAAGAATTCTCTTAAAGGTTCGAGGGAAATTCCACGGGTATCAATAATGTATTGATCCTCGGCGTTTCCAATTTGGAACATGATGACTTTCTCATCGATGAAGTCCAATCCCGTAGTCTCAGTATCTACACCTACAATAGGGTTCTCAGCTGTAAAAGCTAAGACCTGTTCCATGGTGCATTCTTTATAAGACTTGGATTTTAATGATTTTTGAGTGCTTAAATAATGGATCATAATTAACTGATTTCAAATCCGTTAGAATGTTCCAAGAAGTTCACGAACTCCTGTACATTGTCCTCAGAGAATGGATAATTGGTTGCAAAAGGTCTAGTTGTACCTTTTCCTTTACAGCCATTACATTCAATTTGAGCATCTTTCGGTTGATCGGTGTCCATCAGGGCAAATCCCGTCCAGTTATCTCTCTGCCCTGTTCCATGACAGATACTACACTGCTCATCGGGCATAGCATCCAATTTAGCTTGAAGCAATACCTGGTAAGTAAAACACTTACCTTTTTCAAGCTCATCCTTTAGCGTTACCTTTATATACTCAGCAGTTTTCTCATCAATCTGAACTCCATCGTTCCAAAAGCCTGCTTCTTTTTGTTTTTCGGTTAACTCTGTACATACCTCGATGATGTAAGTCCATAAAGGTCTCCACCACCATACGTTGTTTCTGAAGTATTCACCAGGGGAAGAGCGGTCTTCACTCTCCACCGGTGCAATACCGTAAATATCAAATCCCATAGTTTTAAGGTTTTAAATTGTATACATGAATTTCTCAGGGAGATGCTCCCTTACAGATTTCATCACTTCTTTTGCGTAGTCTTTTGTAAGATGTTCCTTCAAATACAGGTTTAGTTTTTCTCGCTGATCTTGATGGAACAGCGCTACTTCAACTACTGAATTAGTATCGTTATTTATAAACTCTACTTTGATGTACTTACTAGATTCATCATAAAGAGGGTTGTACCAAGCTTCAATAGTTAAGCGTACTTTTCCCTCAAAGATCCTTGTAGGAATACTTAAATATTCACTACATATCTTTGTAACTCTTACTTTCTCCATTCTTAGTAGTCCTCTTCAAGACGTTCACCATACCCATCGTATTCCATAGTAGGGTAGCGGTCTTTTTTGAAGATGTAGTTAGTTTCATAACAAGTGTCACACCAGTGACCTGTAGTGATTCCATACCAATCTTTATACTCGGAAGTTTCAACACTGCTACAGCTTTCACCCCTACAGGTATGTACTCCATAGTAATCGCAGATTTTCAAACATTTAGAGCATTCAAACTCATTGTAATAAGGTTGCTCTGCAGGTGCATCACAACAACAGGATAAAGCGTCCATATCAAAAGTTTTTAGTTAATCTCCACTGTTCTAATTTTTCAGGTACCTGTTCTTTTGCTATGCAGATTTCTACATAAAGTAGGTATTCCCTCATCTGAGCATTGGTCTCTAAAGTCTTTCTAATTCTAGGCAGTTCTTTAGTTACTGTATCATAGTACTCTTGTTCATATCTAGTCATCATATTCTTAGTTTTATAAAATAGTCCGCTGTACCTGTGACATGCTTTTATCTGATTTTATCGACCTAAGCGAACTTGCATGTTCTTATTGCCGATAGGAGAGCACCCTACCTATCCCCCAAACCGATAGGCAGTAAATCTCACAGACTAATTTTATTCTTGAATTCCTTTGAATTTTAAGAGTTCATCTATAGTAATGATGAGCTCTGAGGGATACTCCTCTGTTCCTAGTAAGTAGTCTTTCACACCTATCCAAGAAAGACAAAGTAAGACTTCATCTTCTTGGGTAATTGTGATAGAATCTACCTCACAGTAGTACTCCTCTTGATTCCAAGGGGCTAACAAAGTGTCAGCTCCTGCTGGTAATCTACTTTGAGACATAATCTACAATGAGTTGGTCCCCATCAACTATAATAGTTTGATGTGGAGTAACCACTTGGAACCTAGGACAGTTCATGTGGATAGTTTGCAGGGGAAGTAGTTTCTTTTCTGACTCTATATCCTCAATAGCGGCAATGATTGCCTCTACATTAGTTACATTCTTCAGTGAAGAATCTACATCTACTGCAGGTGTCTTATCTACAAATACAGTTTCTCGCTGTATCAAGAGCTTCATCCTTTGGTTTACCGAAGTATGCATACGATTCAAATCTGCTGCTAATACCTTAATTGATTTCTCACGGTTATTCCATAAGTATTGATCTTCTTCAAGTGTAAAGCGCTGTGTTTTCTTTCTAGTCTTTTTCATAGTATTAACTAGAGCTTTCGGATGTTTAGTTCTGATAGTAGCCATTAGATTATTTCTTTTTGTAGTTTCTTAAATCGGTAAGTTCTCTCATTTCTAAGTAGTTGATACTTAGATTTATCTCTCTCTGCGATAGAATGCAGTTGAGTTCCACGTTTCACCATTTCACGCTCAAACTCAGCTATCTTCTCTGTAAAGAGTTCAGCTTTCTGCATGGCAGTGATGTATTGGTTGAAAAATGTTAAGTATTTGTGTTCGGCGTAGTAATATGCCTTTTGGATATGGTCTGAATCCATATCTGAGATAGAAATATCCCCTTTTTCAGTTTTCCAAGTCACATCAGCAGGTGCTGATACTTGGAATCTGCCGGAATTAATCTTACTTTGTTCCATAATGTCTTTTTTTACGTTTTAGTTCTCGTTTTATTAGTCGTTATTATTTAAAAGAGGGCAGGGAGGGAGGCTCAATTCACTCCCTGCGCTACTTTAAAATTGAGGTTCTGCCTCAACTGTTTCTTCCACCTCAGCAACTGCTTCAGCTTCTGCTTGTGACATTGCATTCACTTGGAATGATTGCCCTTTGTAAGTTTCAGAGGTTACATCCACTTTTATACGCGTATCAACATCTTCTCTTGCCTCAGCTGAGAAGAATACGGCACGGTATTGTGGTACTCCTCCGTGTAAGATGATTTCACCAGTTTCACCATTAACTACCTGTTGGCGGTCTTTGATGTCATTCATAAATTCTTCTTTCTCTTCTTCTGTTTCTAAAGAATCCATATAACCAATGTGGTTTACGGTTAAAATAGGCTCAGAAGACAGTTCTCTGTAGATACATGATCCTTCCATTGACAATAAACGCTCTTCACATTTCTCTAAGTCCCATCCTAAAGGAACATCAACCCAAGTAACTCTCGTCTCTTGGTAAGTGCTCTCTTCTAAATCGAAGTCTTCAAGATCTGTGAATGCATCCTTCTTATCATTGCTGATACTTGCTGATGCATAAGTCTTGTCAATAACTTGACGTAGTTGTGCACTGTTCATAGTGTCTTTGAACATGTTCAATTCAACTTTGTCAATTGTGATTGGATTTTTAACTGTTTTCATAACTGTTTTTAATTAAATAGTGAGTAAATTGATTAAATAAATTATAGTGTTTATTTAAAGTCCCCACCATTTAAGGGACTGCAATATAAACAATAATATTGCGCATAAACTAATTCATAGTCGTTTTTTATATGCTATACGCAATAATATGTCATTTAAAATTAAGAAAGGTGCCCCATCCCAAACGGACAAGACACCTTCCAGCTACTAACCTAAAGTAGACTGTTAATAATTTAAAAGCCCCTACAACATAAAGTCATAGAGGCTTAATTCTCTTGGAGAAACATGAAGGAATCGAACCTTCATTAACCCTTTGTTTCTTTATCTCCACTCATGTTGAGTGCTTTTAATGAATTTTACTGCATTGTGATAAGTTTTTTCTACATCACTGAAATCTATTGCAATACCTTCATTTATTTCAATTGGACTTTCATATATAGCTGCTATAACTATCGTTAACCAGTTCCAATCTTTATCAAACAGAGCATCTTCAAGTGGTAGTTTTACAAAGAGCTCATGCTCTTTACCTATGAGAACATTTCTCATCTTTAGATTTAGCCTCTGCTCATCGTAATGGTATTTAGTTACATGAGTCCATCCATAGTCGGAAGAGAGATGCATACTACTATCCGCAGGTGCATAGTAGTATTCAGTAGTCCATGATTTAATTTCATCAAACCAAGGCTGATTAATATACTCTACAGTTTCCCATTTATGACCAATAAAATCAGCTATAAGCTTAATTCCTTTGATTCTATTTTTCCTTCTGTTCTTGTAGTTCATGGTTTAACTCTCTCTAATACCCGGATTTTCATATCCATTTTTAAGACGCCACGCATCATATTCTTCTTGAGATATTAATAAGTTACCATAAGTATCTACTAATCCTTCATTCGATAATGCGTTTAACTCTGCTATGTCCATAAGATCTTGCTTTTCAAAATCAGTAAGATCATCCATACTTTCAACTCGTTCTTCAAGCTCTTTGATACCTTTAACAAGGTCTTCTTCAACTTGTTCTTCAAGTTCTTTGATGCGATTTTCAGCTTTAACAAGTTCTTTCTGATAAAGTTTAGCAGCACTTTCAAGCTTTCTTTTACTTTTTTCGTGACTTATTATAAGCTGTTTGCACTGTTCACCATGTTGTTCTATTGTTATAGCGTAACTCCAAAACTCTCCGTTCTTTTTTCTTTCACTTTTATACAGTTCTCTGTAGTTTATTTCTGTTTTCATGATTTTGTGTCTTTAGTGTCTGTTTGGTTTTCTTCTTTTACATAAGTATCCCATTTAGAATGATACCATTTTGTAGGATCTCTTTCTATCCGTTCATCACCATCCATTTCATCTATCATAGTTTGATAGATATTTTTAACTGTTCTGTTCTCTTCTGTATCTACGCGTTCTCTTACAGATTCTAATGTATCCATACGCCATCTACAATTCTTTTCTAGTCTTTTAACATTCCAAAAAGGCATAGTTAATTGTAAGAATGTAGCATTTCTTTGTGTCCATTCAGCATCTCTATTACTATTAGATTTAGATTTAGATTTATATATTCTAAAAGCTCTTTCTTTTTGTTCAGTTGTAGGTTCTTGAAAGAATATAAGTCTAGTATCTATATTTCCTTGATAGCTATTTTGACCAACTTCTTGTGTAAATACATCTGTAAATTCTGCCAATTCTCTATAATATTCGTATGTAATCCATACTGTTGCTGTCACATTTTTGTGAAAGTCATTTGTATATTCTCCTGTATAAGCCATGATTTTGTGTTTTAGGTTAGTTTAGTTATACAACAGTTTTAGAAACTGTCGTATAGTTTATCAGCAACTTCAATAGTTGATTTCAACTGTATTATCGTTTAAATAGCTTTCTCCTATTGAAGCCATATACTTTTCTTTTGCATCTTCAATTGAAGACCCTTTGTCAAGCTCTGTTATATATTCCTCCTTTAGTTCAGGATATTTAACAGTGTTAGAACCTGTTGAGATAACTACTATTTCGTTACGTTGAAATAATAAGTCTTCAATTCTCTTTAATGGGTATCCATTGTTCCACGTTTCTACGTTCTGTTCTGTTTTGTTTAGTATAAAGTACATGATTTTGTGTTTTAGGTTAGCAAATGTAAAAAACAAGAGCGCACTATAGGTGCACTCCTGCCTTAAGTTATCTCTAAATGTTCATTAGTTTCAGCACCTGATTGTAGGTACTCATTATACCTCTGATTATCAATGCTTTTATACCTTGGGTCTTTTATATCAAGAAGTCCTTGATCAAAAAGAGTTTCAGCATAAGCATTCACTACTCGGGTAAGATTGTTAAGTTCTTTCTCCATAGTTTGTATTCTTTGGAATAAATAGTCATCAGTTCCCATATCGATAAGATTTAAGTAGTTTAACTTCAGTTTCTAATTCAATAATCTTTTTGGAAGCACATTTGGTCTTCCAGTCTATAACAGCACCACTTATTAAGTATGCAATTAAAGACACACTGAGTATAAATGATAGTGTCATTTGATAGTATTTAGGTTAGTAAATAAACACAAGCACTGTCATCTAAGGCGGTTACCGCAGTGCTGTGTTATTATAATTATTGTTAAAGTTTTTCTTTAATGAATAGTTGATTGACTCTTTCTTTAAAGTCTAGTAAGTCAAGCTTACTAGCTTTATTACGCATATCTACTACATAGTCATTTAAGACTTGACTAGCATGCTCAATATTCTTAGCTATGATATACATATCGTTCTCTACGTCGAGATTTACAGTACCTAATATTGAATCAGGTTCTTTTTGAGTAATCATTGAGGCAACAATTGCATATTCCCCAACATAATTACTATTCTTAACTTGGTGGTTCTCCACCTTTATTACTTTGTATTCTGCCATGATGTTTGTTTTAGGTTAGTTTAAAATATGTCCACATAGAGTGTCAAATATCCAATCACTACTAAAGGAACTGTTATCATTAGAAATAGATAAACAAGTCCAATTGCTAATTCTTTTATAGCTTTCCACATAATTCTTTGATTCAGGTTAGTAATACAGAGGGCTATAAACCCTCTGCTCTTCTTTAATCAAAACTTCCTGGAAGTACAAGGGAGTTTTGTTTTTTGAAGCCTTTAACAGACTTTAATATCTTCTTCTCTTTTATCCATTCACCATATACATGATACATGATAAATGGGATAGCAATGTGCATGAATACAAACATTGCTGTAAGTAATCCATCAAAGTCACTACCCACTCCTTCGAATAGAAGTAAATAGTCTATTGATAATATCATTAATGGCATTACCACTAAGTAGATAATATTGATAATAGTTCTCATAATAAATAAGGTTAGGTTAGGTTAGTAAAAATAGAGTAGATGGAATTTAACCATCATGCTTGATCATTAAATCGTTCAAAGAGGAGTTATTGTCTTACGTGCTACTTTATTTCACACAACCTAATGAGTTAACGTCTTACATCTGTAACCATACGAGCTGAAGCTCTTTGTATTTTACAGTACTCTTAAAAAACATTTATTAGAGTGCTTATTGGTATTGCTTGACTCATTGCTCTAATAAATGAAACAAACACGCTTTTCGTAACGGCTCTTTTTACAAGAGTGCTACTCTCAACGCTACGCCCACGTGTTTGTTTAAGCAACCTCAATTAAGAGGCTGCCATGTTACATAAAGTGTTAGCTTCTGATTGAGCTACTTGCCAATCATTAAAAAGTTCCAGTACTTGTTCCATAGAACAATTATAAGTTCTATACTCGAAGTCCACACTTGAAGCTTCACCAAGACAAGTTAATTTGTGAGACATATCTCCCTCAGTTTCGAGAAATAAGCAACTGTCAATTAATTCTACTTTAGAGAAGTAATCTTTACTTAAGGATACTAATCCTTCTACCCAAACACATGTTGTATGGTCTACAAACTGTTCAAGGTCAATTCCAATAGTCTTTTTCATAATTCAATTCTTTAGGTTAATTGCTTTTCTATTTCATCCTTTTGGAATCATCAGTTGTGATACACATCACAATATAGAAGACACTGTTACTTATTAAACACGCATATCAAAGTATGTTGTTTCAAATAGTGACCATCTGCAGTAGGTCAGTGTCTTGGTGTACTATTACAGCTGCTGAAGGTTTTCTTCAGTTACTGTAACAATACCAAGGTTTTCTTTATGTTGATACCACATAGTATGGAAATCAACTAAACCATTATTGTCAATAGATAAATGTTCAAAGTCTTCACAAGTATCTATAGTATTTGTACAAAAGCTGTAAAAAGCTTTCTTTTCCAAGTCATTCATTGGAGTATTCATAAGCGTATTGTTTAGGTTAGTTAGACATGTTTTAATAGAAAGGTCTATATCAGTACTATTGTACTAATCAATAGAGACAGTAATAGAGGGCGAATACATAGGTCAGAGACCTAGCACTCATAGAGGTATCCACGGATCACAGTTCAATCACAACAACCAGTTGCTTATAGAACTTCCCGTCTTCTATCTTATGATAGAGCCACACACTATGGAGGCTTGCCATACTATAAGCAACTAGACTTCAGACAACAGAGACAAAAAAGAAAAATAGGCGTGAGCCTATTCTTCTTCTACTGTATGTTCGATGTCCGTTAGGTCAAAGAACGCATACTCTGCTTTAGGTGCTAAGTCTGTGACTTTGCATCTAACAGTTCCGCCGGCAAAGATTTGCCCTGCGATTTCTTTCTGGAATCTTTTGCGGAAGCATTCCGTAAGAGATTCAATCCAAAGAACGCCTGAGCGGTCTTTGTCGTTTACTATAACAATGTATTCGTTGCCATTTTTGGCAATGGATATTCTTTGAATGGTAGCATTCATAATTCCTGTAATTTAAGTTTAGGTTAGTGGGGGCACTCTGCCTCCAAGAACGACTCGGGGTCGCAAGCATAGATGGTGTCCGTAATCACACTTATGGAAAATTTTTTATAAAAAAA